>Ga0209482_1000383_pt1 | contig 38552 bp, 38 predicted proteins | sample CoawatmetaG10DNA_FD_187512 | JGI IMG/M metagenome (GOLD analysis project Ga0209482, IMG submission 187512) | Marine microbial communities from the West Antarctic Peninsula - Coastal water metaG104-DNA (SPAdes) (version 2) | ecosystem: Environmental > Aquatic > Marine > Coastal ...
GATATAAATAATCTTCAACCAAATCTTGAAATAAAAATTACTATTGATCAATCAAATAATAAAAAAATTACTTCTTTTTTATTTCCAGTTTCTAGAACAGAAAAAATTCAATTAACAAGAAATCTAGATAATAACCTTTTTGAAAAAAAAACAATTTTTACAAATTTAAATAAAAAAATTGTTTTTAAAGAAGGAAAAATTACACAAAGTTTATATAAAACAGCTATTGATTTGAACGTTCAACCAAACATGATTATTGAATTTGCAAGAATTTATGGATTTCAAGTTGATTTTCAAAGAGATATTAGAAAAAATGATAATTTTCAAATCATGTATGAAGTGTTTGAAGATGATGATGGCAAAGTATTTGAAACAGGTAATATAATTTTTGCAGATCTAAAATTAAGTGGAAAAAACAATGCATTATATTATTTTGAAAAAAAAGGAAGTGAAGGACACTATGATAAAAATGGTAAGAGTGTCAAAAAAGCATTGATGAAAACCCCTATTAATGGTGCAAGACTTTCTTCTGCTTTTGGAATGAGAAAACATCCTATAGATGGTTTTAATAAAATGCATAGAGGAACTGACTTTGCAGCCCCAATGGGTACTCCTATTATGGCATCTGGAAGTGGACTGATAACGAGAGCAAGATGGTGTGGTGGTGGTGGAAATTGTATTAAAATAAAACATAATTCAACTTATGAAACTATTTATGCTCATATGAAAAATTTTGCCAGAGGAATAAAAGAGGGAATAAGAGTAAAACAAGGCCAAATAATTGGCTATGTCGGATCGACTGGAAAATCTACAGGTCCACATCTACATTATGAAGTAGTTGTAAATGGAAAAAAAGTTAATTCTCAAAGATTAAAGTTGCCTTCCGGCAAAACACTTAAAGGAAAAGAAAGAAAAATATTTGAGGTAGAAAAAATTAAATTAGATGTTTTAAAATCAGAATTAATTATTGGATAAAATTAACTAGCAGCAACTTTCTTTTCAACTACTTTTTTATCTATACTTTTTGAAACTTTTTTAACCTCAGGTTCAGACACTTCTTTTTTGACCGTTTCAACTTCAGTTTTAACAACTTCTTCAACTTTTTTTTCTGAATCTACTGGCTTAATAGTTGCAGTTGCAGATGAATTTACTCTTGCCATTCTAAGACTTTCTTGCTCATTTTGAACTCTTGTAAAGTGATCTGCATGTTGAAAATAATTTTCAGATAAAATTTTATCTTCATTAGCTAAAGCTTCTCTTGCTAAATCATTGTATTTTTCAATAAGTTTAACGGCATTATGATTATTTCTACCTGGAACTTTTCTTTGAAAATTATCATTGTTAGAAAATTTTGACCCTTCATTATTACTTCTAAATGGAGGTCTTCTATTGTTATTGCTTCTAAATGGAGGTCTTCTATTGTTATTACTATTATTACTTCTAAATGTTACCATAATATTTTTTTCAATTTAAATTTTAGTGCTGATTATACAGCGATCATTATTGCCATAATCTTTTATGGCTTTATTAACGTAAAAACCTTCTTCTTTTAATATTTTTATAACTTTATTTTTTTGATTAAAACCTATCTCTAAAATAAATTTACCATTTTTCTTAATCAGAATACTTGCCTTATTGATTACTTTTCTGATTTTTGAAAAACCATCAAACCCACCACTTAAAGCTAACTTTGGCTCAAAATTAACTACATCTTTTTCCAAATATTTTAAATTTAACTGTTCAATATATGGAGGGTTTGAAACAATGATATCATATTTGCCATTATTAAAATTGTCAACACTTGAGTGAAAAAACTTTACTCGATTAGTTAAGTTTAGTTGTTTTGCGTTAAATTTACATACATTTATACTTTTTTTAGAAATATCTATTCCAGTTCCATAAAAATTAGATCTCTCTTTTAATATAGATAAAAGAATGCATCCAGATCCAGTTCCAATATCGAGAACTTGTAATTGAACATCTTTTGAATAAATTGTTAAAACTTGTTCTATTATTAGTTCACTATCAGGTCTTGGAATTAGCACATCTTTATTAACGAAAAATTCATCTTTCCAAAACTCTTTTTTATTTATTAAGTAGGCAATTGGTTCACCTTTTTTTCTTCTTTCAATTAAACTTTTAAATTTTCTCAATTGTTCTGAGTTCAAAATTTCTTTAGGATTTAAAATGATATGTTTTTTATCTCTTTTAATCGAGTTAGATAATAATATCTCACTATCAAGTTGAGGATTGGCTATCTTATTTTTTTGTAGGATATTTATTCCTTCATTTAGAATATTTTCTATATTCATTTTAATTAAGATTGCTCAATTTTTCTTCTTGTGCTTGCAGCGTTAAGCTTTCTACCATTTCATCAAAGGCTTCACCTTCTAAAAAAGCTTCAAGCTTGTGTAGGGTTAGATTAATACGATGGTCTGTTACTCTTCCTTGTGGAAAATTATATGTTCTAATTCTTTCAGAGCGGTCTCCAGTTCCTATTTTACTTTTCCTATCTTGAGATCTTTCACCTTCTATTCTTGATCTTTCTAATTCATAAAGCCTTGATCTTAAAATTAACATCCCTTTTGCTTTATTTTTGTGTTGCGATTTTTGATCTTGTTGAGATACGGATAATCCTGTTGGAATATGGGTAATTCTCACAGCACTATCTGTTGTATTAACAGATTGTCCACCTGGGCCACCAGCTCTAAACACATCAATTCTTAAGTCTGAATCATTTATCTTTATATCAACCTCTTCTGCTTCAGGCAATACGGCCACTGTTGCAGCAGAAGTGTGAACTCTTCCCTGAGTTTCTGTGTCTGGAACCCTCTGAACACGATGAACTCCACTTTCATACTTTAATGTTGAATAAATATTTTTTCCTCTAATTGATGCGATAACTTCTTTCAGCCCCCCTGCCTCACTCTGGGACATGCTTATTAGTTCTAATTCCCATTTTTTTTGATGACTAACTTTTTCATACATCTTAAAAAGATCTGCAGCAAATAAACTGGCCTCTAATCCTCCCGTACCTGCTCTAATTTCTATAATTGCATTTTTTTTATCCGCTTCATCTTTTGGTAATAAAAATAGTTTTAATTTTTTTTCTATAGACTCGTTTTCTAATTTTAAATCTTTTAATTCTACTTCAGCCATTTCTTTAAATTCATTATCACTACTAGAATCGCTTAGTATTTTCTCTAAATCTTTTTTTTCTCCCTCATAAGAAAAATATTTTCTAGCATCATCAATTACATCATTTAAATCTGAGTATTCTTTTGATTTTTCAGCAAAAAGTTTTTTATCCACTTCACCTGATGATAATTCTTTCTCCAAGATAGAGTGCTTAGATATTAAATCTTCAATTGTTTTTAGAGGTATCATTGTATTTATAATTTTTTATCAAGTTCAGCAGCTTTTTTTTCAACTTCACTTACAACTCTTGATATTATGTCTTCTGATAAAACTTTTTCACTTTGAATGCCAGATAAATAAAGCATATTGTTACCCTTACCACCTCCAGTTATTCCTATATCTGTCATTGCTGCTTCTCCAGGTCCATTAACCACACAGCCAATAATTGATAATGTTAAAGGAGTTTTAATGTGAGAAAGTTTATCTTCTAATGTTTTTACTGTATCAATTACTTGGAATGCTTGTCTTGCACACGATGGACAAGATATAATTTTTACACCTCTATTTCTTAAGTTAAGTGATTTTAATATTTCATTACCAATTTTAATTTCTTTAACGGGATCATCAGACAAAGAAATTCTTATAGTGTCACCTATTCCATCCATTAAAAGTGACCCAAGACCTATTGATGACTTAACACTGCCTGATACAAAACCTCCAGCTTCTGTGATCCCTAGATGTAATGGATAATCTGTAACTTTTGATAGTTGACGATACGCTGCAATAGATAAAAAAATATCTGAAGATTTTACACTTATCTTAAAATTAAAAAAATCTTGATCTTCTAAAATCTTAATATTTCTTTGTGCACTTTCAACTAGGGCTTCTGGGCATGGTTCCTTATATTTTTCTAAAATATCTTTTTCAAGAGAGCCAGCGTTAACACCTATTCTAATAGAGCAATCATTATTTTTAGCAGCACTAAGTACATCGTGTATTTTTAATTTATCTCCTATGTTGCCTGGATTAATTCTTAAACATTTTGCTCCATTTTCAGCTGCTTCTATTGCTCTTTTATAATGAAAATGAATATCAGCAATTATTGGGACAGATACATGTTTTGTAATTTCTTTAAGAGCTAATGAAGACTCTTCATCTGGGCACGAAACTCTAACTAGATCAGCACCCTCTTCATGAATATCATTAATTTGTTTTATTGTGGCCTGAATATCAGTTGTTAAGGTATTGGTCATAGATTGAACAGAAATAGGATTATCTCCACCTATTTTTACATCACCAACATTTATAACTTTTGTTTTTTTTCTATGAATGTCTCTAAATGGTCTTATGCTCATAAGTTAATCTAACTTAAACTCTTTGTGAAGCACTGCTACTGCTTTTTTTATCTGTTTATTTGAAATTAAAACAGAAATTTTAATTTCAGATGTTGAAATAACCATTATGTTAATTTTTTTTGAAGCCAATGCTTGGAACATTCTATAAGTAATTCCTGGTGTTGTAATCATACCAACACCAATAATAGATACTTTTGAAACATTATTGTCGTATGTAAATTTTCTAAATGAAATTTTTTTATTTTGTTTAATTATTTTTTCTGTTTTTTTTACATCCTCAGATTTAATTGTAAAAGTTAAGTCTGTTTCTTTTCCATTTAAAGAAATGTTTTGAACTACCATATCAACATTAATTTGATTAAGTGATAATGGTTTAAAAACAGCAGCTGCTACTCCTGGTCTGTCCTTAACACCCACAATCGTAACTTTAGAATCATTTTTTGTAGAAGTAATTCCGGTTATTATTTGATTACTAAAGGTTTTTTTTGCACCAGTTATTAATGTACCTTTCTTTTTTTGAAATGCAGATTTAACTGAAAAATTAATATTATTTAGTTTTGCATCTTGCACAGATGTAGGTTGCATAACCTTTGCGCCTAGCGATGCCATCTCTAACATTTCGTCATAGGAAATTTTATGAATTTTTTTAGCTTTAGAATGATTTCTTGGATCTGTAGTATAAACACCATCTACATCAGTGTAGATATCACACACATCAGTATTAAAAAATTTTGCCAGCATTATTGCTGATGCATCAGTTCCACCTCTTCCCAGTGTTGTGATCCTATTCTCTAAGTTAATGCCTTGAAAACCAGTTATGATAGGTATTCCACCTGATTTCATGAAACTAAGTATTTTTCCTTTATTGATTTTGATAATTCTTGAAGAGCTATAATATCCTTCTGTAATGATTGGTAGCTGCCACGACATCCATGATCTAGCTTTAAAACCAAGGTGTTTTAATCTACCGGCAATTAATGCACAGGTCGCTTGCTCTCCTGTTGCTAATAAAACATCATATTCTGCTGAATCAAAGTTATTACTTAATTCTTTTGTTTTTTTTATTAATTCATTAGTTGTGCCACTCATCGCAGAAGAAACTACAATAACACCCATTTTCTTCTTTTTATAAGAAGAAATAATTTTTGCTACGTTCTTTATTCTATCTATACTTCCAACGGAGGTTCCACCGAACTTTAATACAACAGTTTTCATTGATTATTTTGTAATTTATATTTGATAAAATACATCTTAATTGTTATGTCCACAAGTCATCTATTATGAATTCAATAAATAAAAAAGAAATTGAGAAATTTTCCAAAATCGCTGAAGAATGGTGGGATCCTAATGGTAAATTCAAACCATTGCATAATTTTAATCCAATAAGAATTAGATATATAAAAGAAAATATTATCAAAGATTTTAAGATTAAGTCATCTGATAAGCCCTTAAAAAATATTAAAATACTAGATATTGGTTGTGGTGGAGGATTATTATCTGAGCCAATGTGTAGACTTGGAGCAAATGTTGTTGGTATTGATGCATCAAAGAAAAATATTGAAGTTGCAAAATTTCATGCAAAAAAAAATAAACTTAAGATTGATTATAAAGTTGCATCCCCTGAGATGTTAAAAAATAAAACAAGATTTGATGTAATTTTAAATATGGAAATAGTTGAACATGTTAATGATATAAACTTTTTCATTAAGGAAAGTTCAAAATTATTGAAGAAAAATGGAATAATGTTTATTGCAACACTTAACAAAACATTAAAATCTTATGTATTTGCAATAGTGGGTGCTGAATATATTTTAAAATGGCTTCCAATTGGAACACATGATTGGGAAAAATTTGTTAAACCTAGTGAGTTAATAAGTATAACTAAAAAAAACAATCTATCTCTTAAAAAATTAGATGGAATGAATTTTAATATATTAGATAATAGCTGGAAAGTAACAAATGATACTTCTGTTAATTATATTACAAAATTTATAAAAAATTAATTCGTAGTGCTTTTTATCCAAGGCAGTATTTCTGCTTTTATGCCCTCTTCCTTTAACTCGTTAAGATCTTCTTTTGTTGCAGTGCCATAAATACCTTTGGCTTTTTTTTTATCTTTATAATGCAGAGACCTTGCCTCATAAGCAAAATTTTCTCCAACATATTCAAAATTTTTTTTTATAAATTCTTGATATTTATAAATTGTTTTTTTTATTTCTCTATATTTTTCACTAGATGAATCAATGTCTCTCAAATTATTTTTTGACGTGCTCACACTAGGAGACATCAAGCTTTTCTCAACATTTAAGGAATTGCAAAAATGACAATTTAAGAATTTTTTCTTTTTAAGTTTTTCATATTCCATAGACGATGAAAACCAACTATCAAAAGTAGTTTCACAATCTTTACATATGAGCTTGTATTTGATCATGAGTTATAGTTAATAATTAATAAAGTTAATTCAATATCAAATTAGCTTCTATAATCAGCATTAATCTCAATATATTTTTTTGTTAAATCCATTGTGTAGGCAGTAAAACTTTTTGAACCCATATTTAAATTTACTGAGATATCTATTGATTGATCCTTCATGTAATTGGCAACTTCATTTTCTTTGTAATTTTTAAAAATTTGTCCTTTTTCTATAATTTTAATACCACCAAAGCTTATTGCTAATTTTTTTAAATCTATTTTCACTCCAGATTTTCCTATAGCCATTATTATTCTACCCCAATTTGGATCTTCTCCTGCAATAGCTGTTTTAACAAGATTTGAATTGGCGATAGAAAAAGCTATTACTCTTGCTTCTTTCTCACTTTTTGATTTAACTATATTGATTGTGATAAATTTGGTAGCTCCCTCACCATCCTTAACTACTCTTTTTGACAAATTTAATAATACTGAATGTAAAGCTTTATCAAAACTAAAGATCTTTTTATCATTAATATTTTTAATGATCGAGTTTTTTACTTTTCCTGTTGAAAAAATAGAAACCATATCATTAGTGCTTGTGTCACCATCGCAACTAATTGCATTGAAGGTTGTATCAATATTTTTCATTAATAATTGATTTAAAATATCATTTGAAATATCTGCATCTGTAAAAATATAACCTAATGTGGTTGCCATGTTTGGAAAAATCATTCCTGATCCTTTAGCAATTCCATAAATCTTAACTTTTTTATTTCCTATTTGGCATTCTTCCATGGCAATTTTTGGCTGCAAGTCTGTTGTCATTATACCTAATGCAGCTTTCATCCAGATAAATTTATTTTGCGTATATTTAATTTTTTTAATTAGTTCTAGAATATTTTTTTTAATTTTTTCAGTTGGATATTTTTCTCCAATTGTCCCAGTACATCCAAAAAGAACTTGATTTGATAATATCTTTTTTGGAGAGTCCTCGTCTTCAGTTTGTTTTTTTGTTAACTGTAGTGCTGCTTCTTCTGCTATTTCTTTTAAACCTTTGTACCCATCTGGTCCTGTAAATGCATTGGCATTTCTAGTGTTAACAATTAGAGAGATTATTTTTTTACTTTTTATATTTAAATTCCATTTGATATTCTCTGAAACTATTTTTGATTGTGTATAAACGGAGGCATAGTTTGCACCATCTCTAAAATAAAACATAACCAAGTCATCTCTAGGTTTGTTGTATAAATTAGCACAAACTGTCGATATTGAAACTCCGTCTAGATGGTCTAAATCTTGAAAGTCTGTATTTTTTGACTTTAAATTTAGAGAGTTTATAAAGTTTTTAACGTTTATTGGCATATGTTTAAAATATTTATTTAATACTTATATTAAAAGTTATAATCAATTATATACCAGAAAATTAGATGCTAAATCCCTTAAATTTTATCAAAAAGTTCATTAAATCTAGCAATCAAAAAGAGCTCGATAGAATTAAAAAAATAGTTATAAAAGTTAACTCCTTGGAGGCTACTGTTAAAAACCTTGGAGATGAAGACTTCCCTAAAAAAACTATAGAATTGAAAGATAGACTCAATAAAGGTGAAAATATAGACGCTCTATTGCCTGAGGCTTTTGCACTTGTGAGAGAGGCTTCTAGGAGAACAAGAAATGAGAGGCATCATGATGTTCAAATACTTGGAGGTGTTGTTCTTCACGAGGGAAAAATTGCTGAAATGAGAACTGGTGAAGGTAAAACTTTAACAATAAGTCTTGCAGCCTACTTGAATGCCTTGTCTGAAAAAGGTGTACATATAGTTACCGTAAATGACTATCTTGCAAAAAGAGATTCTCAGGAAATGGGAGAGATATATAAATTTTTAGGATTAACTTTTGGTTTTATTAATAATGACCAGGATGATCTTGAAAGAAAAAGAAATTATAATTTTGACATTACATATGCAACTAATAGTGAATTAGGATTTGATTATCTTAGAGATAATATGAAATTTTCAAAGGAACAAATGGTTCAAAGGGGGCATGTTTATACTATTGTTGATGAAATAGATTCTTGTTTAATTGATGAAGCTAGAACACCACTTGTAATTTCAGGATCTGCTGAAGATAAAACAGATCAGTATCTAGCAATTGATAAACTTATGAAAATGCTATTACCAGCACATTATGAGATCGATGAAAAAGATAAAAATATACTACTAACAAATGAAGGAATAAATAACGTAGAAAAAATGTTCTCTGATGCAGGAATCCTAAAAAATAATAACTTTTATGACCCTGAAAACTTAAGTTTAGTTCATCATGTAAATCAAGCTTTAAGAGCTCATCATCTATTTGAAAAAGGAAGAGATTATATTGTTAAAGATGGGGCGTTAAAAATTATTGATGAACTTACTGGTAGAATATTAGAAGGAAGAAGATTTGGAGATGGCTTACACCAAGCTCTTGAAGCTAAAGAAAGAATAGATGTTCAAGCTGAAAATCAAACTCTAGCATCAATAACTTATCAAAATTACTTCAAACTCTATAATAAAATTTCAGGATGTACTGGGACTGCAGCAACTGAGTCTCAGGAGTTTTATGAAATATATAACTTAATTGTAGTAATCATTCCTACAAATAAAGAAATGATTAGAAAAGATTGGAATGATCAAATTTTTAGAACTGAAGAAGAAAAAAATAAAGCTATTATTGAAAAAGTTCTTGAGTGTCACAAACAAAGTCAGCCAATATTAGTTTTTACTTCTAGCATCAATAAATCAGAAATTTATTCAAAATTACTAAATGATGAAAAAATTAAACATGTGGTTTTAAATGCAAAAAATCATGAAAATGAGGCTGAAATCATTGCAAATGCTGGAAAAATGAATTCAGTTATAATCACAACAAGTATCTCGGGTAGAGGTGTTGATATTCAATTGGGTGGAAAAAAAGGAAGTCAACCTGATGATGAACTTTTAGAAAATAAAAATAAAATAAAATCACTTGGTGGACTATTTGTTATTGGCACAGAAAGAATGGAATCCAGGAGAGTTGATAACCAAGCGAGAGGAAGAGCTGGTAGACAAGGAGATGAAGGAAGTTCAATTTTTTATGTTAGTTTAGAAGATGACTTAATGAGAATTTTTGGTTCTGAGTCTATGAATAATATTCTTCAAAAATTAGGCTTAAAAGATGGAGAAAGTATTGATCACCCCTGGATTAATAAAGCGCTTGAGAGAGCACAACAGAAAGTTGAAGCCAGAAACTTTGATATAAGAAAAAATTTATTAAAATTTGATGATGTTTTAAATGACCAAAGACATGTAATATTTTCTCAAAGAAATGGCGTAATGAATAGTGAAAAAGTTTTTGATTATTCAGATGAATTTTTATCTGAAATTATTAGTCATTTGATCACTCTAAAAACACAAAAACTATCAACAACTAAAAATAATGAATTTAATAATCAGCTAAAAACTTTACTAGGAAAAAGTGTTGACGATAATGAATTTAAAAATGTTACTGAATTAAAAAATGAAGAATTCAAAAATAAAATTAATTCTAAATTTTTAGAAGCAAGAAATGAAAGAATTAAAATGCTGGATGAAGAAAAAGCAAAAGAAGTTGAAAAAAGAATTTTTCTTCAGTGTATAGATTTAAACTGGAAGTCACATATTCAATATCTTGAACAACTGAGACAAGTTATTGGCCTAAGATCTTATGGTCAAAGAGATCCATTGGTTGAGTATAAAAAAGAAGCCTTTTTTCTTTTCGAAAACTTATTGAATAAATTAAAAATGGATTTTGTTACGATTTTAATCAATTTAAAAATAGTTCAAGAACCTACTCAAGAAAAAGAGTCTCCTGAAACAATCAAAATTGATCCAAAATATATTGGGAAAAAAATAAGTAGAAATGAACCCTGTCCATGTGGCTCTGGGAAAAAATATAAAAAATGCTGTGGTGCTTTATAAAGAAAATACTAAATAGCCCAATAAAACTATTACTCCAAATAAAACTGCTAAATTTAACTTAGATTTAAAGAGGTTTTTAACAAATACATTAACCTTATTTTCCTTCATGCTAAGTGTACTTAAGTCATCTAATTGGTTTACGAATCCTTTAGATCTTCCAATAGTCAAAAATTTATTTTTTCTATGATTAAAAATTTCTTCTCCACTCATGTTAAAAAATTCACTCAAATTTCTTTCAATCGATTTTCTTACGTTATCTAATATTAGGTCTCTATCTCTGTGGGCACCACCAATTGGTTCTGGAATAATTTCATCAATTACTTTTAGTTCTAAGAGGTCTTTTGAGGACAATTTCATAGCTTTTGCTGCTTCTAAAGTTCTTTTAGGGTCTCTCCATAAAATGGTGGCACAGCCCTCTGGAGATATTACTGAGTAAATTGCATTTTCTAACATGATTACCTTGTTAGATGAAGCAAGTGCTATTGCACCTCCTGATCCACCTTCTCCAATAACAATTGCAAGAGTTGGGACGTTTAACGACATGCAGCACTCAATTGATTTTGCAATTGCCTCTGCTTGACCTCTCTCTTCTGCACCTACACCAGGGTAAGCTCCAGGTGTGTCTATAAAAGAAATTATCGGAATGTTAAATTTGTTTGCTAATTTCATTAATCTAATTGTTTTTCTGTAACCCTCAGGCCTCATCATTCCAAAATTTCTTTCAATTCTACTTTCAAGGCTATCCCCTTTTTCTTGACCAATAACTAAGACGGATTTTTCATTAAATTTTGCAAATCCTGCTAATACGGATTTATCTTCTCCATAAAATCTGTCACCTGACAATGGGATAAAATCCTCAAATAAATTATCGATAAAAAATTTTGCTTTAGGTCTGTCTTCATGTCTTGCAACTAGAGTAGTTTGCCAAGGGTCTAGATTAGAGTAAATTTCTTGTAGCTTATTATCTATCTCTTTTTGAGACTCAGAAATTTTTTTTGTATCTACTTCCGAAAGACCATCTTGATTATAAGGGTCTTTAAGTTTGTCTATTTCTATCTCTAAATTTTTAATATCTGTTTCAAAATTTAAATAATTTTTCATATGATTGTTTAATTATTAATTAATTAAGAAAAAAGGCAATAAAATGTTTTAAATAATTTATATTTGACATAATTCTATTAAGAGGTAGTCTTAATCAATATCGGGAGAGACTATTCAGTAATAGCGCCGAAGGAGCAACCACCCCGGAAACTCTCAGGCAAATGGACCGATAATAAACATAACACTCTGGAAAGAGATTTATCTCGCCGATGGAGCAAAACTCTCAGGCAAAAATACAGATGGGGTAAAATGGGTGCTATGAAAGAACAATATACAAAAATACACAATCTATCAGTTTCTAATAAATTACTTAACTTCATTAATGAAGAGTTGCTTAAAGATACAAATATTTCTTCAGAAAAATTCTGGGAAGGCTTTGACAAAGTAGTTCATGAGCTAGCCCCAAAAAATAAAGAACTATTAAAAATAAGAGAAGATTTACAAAAAAAAATAGACAATTGGCACATTGCTAATAAAGGCAATGAAATAAACTTAGAAGAATATAAAAAATTTTTAAAGGAAATTGATTATCTAAAAGAAGTAGGTCCAGATTTTAAAATTCAAACAAATAACGTTGATGAAGAAATAACTAGTATTGCTGGACCACAATTAGTAGTTCCAATCATGAATGAAAGGTATGCACTGAATGCTGCTAATGCTAGATGGATGAGTTTATATGATAGTTTGTATGGCACAGATATAATTGAGCAATCTGAAGATAGTACTTCTCAGAGATATGATCCTTTGAGAGGTGAAATGGTCATAAAATATGGAAGAGACTTTTTAAAAAAATATTTTCCTCTAGAAAATTTTGAATGGCATAATATTACAGGTTTTAAAATTAATAATGGTTCTTTAACAGTATTAAAAGATAGTGCTGAAACATCTTTAAAAAATAAAGATAAATTTATTGGTCATAGAGGAGAGGCCAATGATCCTTCAGCAATAATTTTAAAAAATAATAATCTTCATATAGAAATAATTATAGATCCAAATGCTTTTAGCGCTCAACAAGATCCTGCTAAAATTAGCGATATTATTGTTGAAGCTGCAGTTTCAACTATTTGTGATAATGAAGATAGTGTTGCTGCAGTTGATGCTGATGACAAAGTTATTTGTTATCGTAATTGGCTTGGACTTATGAAAGGTGATTTGAAATCAACTTTTGAAAAAAATGGAAAGACTTATGAGCGTAAATTAAATCCTGACAGAAGTTATATTTCTAAAGATGGAAAAGGATTAAAACTACATGGAAGAAGTTTGTTATTAGTAAGAAATGTTGGACACCTTATGACTAACTCAGCAATCACTTTAAAAGATGGTTCTGAAATACCAGAAGGTATTATGGATGCCTTTATAACTTCAGCAGCTTGTCTTCATGATATTAAAAAAAAGGGTAATTCTAGAAGTGGTTCCATTTATATTGTTAAACCAAAAATGCATGGTCCTGATGAAACTTCATTTACAGATTTAATTTTTACTAAAGTTGAAGAAGTGTTAGGATTGGAAAAATATACATGCAAAGTTGGAATTATGGATGAAGAAAGAAGAACCTCTTCTAATTTAAAAGAGTGTATTAGAACACTTCAAAATAGAGTATTTTTTATTAATACTGGTTTTTTAGATCGTACTGGTGATGAAATGCATACTTCAATGGAAGCAGGTCCTATGATTAAAAAAGGAGATATGAAATCTTCTAAATGGATTGGGGCATATGAAAATAATAACGTCGATATAGGCCTTCAATGTGGTCTTTCTGGTAAGGCCCAAATTGGTAAAGGAATGTGGGCTATGCCTGACAAAATGAAAGAGATGATGGAGCAAAAAACTGGCCATCTAAATGCTGGTGCAAATTGTGCTTGGGTTCCCTCACCTACAGCGGCAGCTCTTCATGCTCTTCACTATCATGAAATAAATATTTTTGAAAAACAAAAAGAATTACAAAATAGAGTGCCAGCAAAATTAGATGATCTTTTAACCATACCAGTTGCTGATAGACCTAATTGGTCTATTGAAGAAATTAATTCAGAAATTTCTAACTCTGCACAAACACTTTTAGGATATGTTGTAAGGTGGATTGATCAAGGTGTGGGCTGCTCTAAAGTCCCGGATATTAACAATGTTGGTTTAATGGAAGATAGAGCTACTTTAAGAATTTCTTCTCAACATATAGCTAATTGGATACATCATGGAATTTGTACAAATAAGCAGGTTTTGGAAATTATGAAAAAAATGGCAAAGATTGTGGATGAACAAAATAAAAGTGACAAATTATATCAAAATATGACTCCAAATTTTGATAAGTCAGTAGCCTTCAAAGCAGCATGTGATTTAGTATTTCATGGTAGGTCTCAACCTTCTGGCTATACCGAACCACTTCTTCATTTAAATAGATTAATTAAAAAAAATTAATCAGAATTAGTTTTAATTCCAGTTCTGTTTTTAAAAGCTGAATATAAAGTTCCATCATCGAGACTTTCTATTTCGCCACCAACAGGTAGTCCTTGAGCAAGTTTTGTAACCTTAGTAGAAGTTTTTTTTAAACTATCCTCTATATAATAAGCTGTAGTTTGACCTTCTACTGTTGCGCTTGTTGCAAGTATAACTTCTTCAATATTTTCTCTTAAAACTCTTTCTACTAATGAATTAATCAAAAGATCTTCTTTTCTCTGACCAGCAGAAGAAATAGTTCCACCAAGAATATGAAAGTAGCCATTATAAATATTTGAATTTTCAATTGACCACTGATCTGCAATGTCTTCAACTACACATATTTTATTATATTTTTCTTTTGAATTTTCACAGTTATCACAACCTAAGGAATTAGATTTTAAAGTACCACAAGATTGGCATCTAATGACATTTTTATAAACTTGCGCTAGAGTGTTTGCCATTGGTTTTACAAGTTCATCTCTATTATTAATAAGTTTTAATACAATTCTTTTTGCAGATTTAGGACCTAAGCCAGGGAGTTTAGAAATTAATTTGATTAATTCTTCTATCTCACTAATATTTTGCATATTCTTAAAGTGGCCATTTAAAACCAGGAATACCAAATCCACTTGTAGACTTAGAAATTTCTTCAGATGTCTTGGATTTTAATTCTGATTTTGCGTTGTTATGGGCAGCCACTATCAAGTCTTCAATTATAATCTTATTTTCCTTCAATATTTCGTCTGAAAGGTCAATTTTGATCATTTCATTTTCACCATTTAGAGTAACCTTTACAGAATTTGAACCAGACGTTCCTTCTACCTGAATGTTTTTTATTTTTTCTTGGCTCTCTTTCATTTTAGCCTCTAATTCTTTTGCTTTATCTAAAATTTTTGTAAAATCAGTCATTCTTTAATCTTCTTTTCTAGGTTTAACGTCAATAAGTTCTGCGTCAGGGAAACTTTTTAAAATATCTTTATAAATTGAAGAATTTTTTACACTTTCTATCAGTTCTTTTTTTTGGTTAATTTCTTCTTCTTTTTTAGATGGCTGTCCTTTGGTTTTGCTTAGACTTATAATCCATCTTTCATTAGTCCATTCAAAAAGTTTTGTTGAAAGATCTTTAATAAAATCTTTATCTAAATCTTCATTAAATGAAATTTCAATTCTTTTATTTTCAAAACTTACAAGATTAACATTTTTTTCTAATTCATATTTTAATTTAATCTCTTTTTTAGAAAAGCATGTTTTTAATAGATCATCAAATGAATTTATAAGATTAGGGTTTGTTTCAATACTACTAATTTCTTTTTCTTTGATGTCTTTCTCTTGAACAATATTTTTTATTTGACCTATTGTTTCTGCTTTATCTTTTATTCCAAATATATCTTCGTTTATTTTTTTTTGTGAAAAAGATGTTTGGTTTTCACTTTCGGCTAATGGTTTACTGTCTTTATTATATTCGTCACTGTCTTGTTTAATACCTTTTAAATGAATTAGTCTAATTAAGAACATTTCCATTGATAAATGTTGATTAGAAACAATATCAAGCTCCTCAAGTGTTTTAATAGTAAATTGCCAAAATAATATTAAGGTTTCATTGTTAACTTTTTCTGAAAGATCTTTAATTTTATTAAACTCTTCATCATTCAATAAAAAATTATTACCATCTAAATTTAGTGACTCGATATTTTTAAAATAATACAAGAGTTCTAAAAAATCATTAATAAAAATTTTTGGTTCAACACCCTGGTTATATATTTCTCTATAAGTGTTGAGAACTTCAGTTTCTTTACCCTCAAATATCAATTCAAATAAATCAATTAATTGAGACTTATCAAAATAACCAAATATTTTTTGTGCTGCTGCAAGATCTAATTCTTTGTCTTTATCCAAAGTAAGTAGAGCCCTATCAAGTAACGATAGCGCATCTCTAACTGAACCCTCAGAAATTTTAACAATTAATTTAAGAGCATCATCTGATGCGTTGCCATTTTCTTTTTCTTTAATTTTCTTAATAAAATCAAACAACTCTAAAGATTTAATTCTAGATAAATCAAATCTTTGACAACGTGAGACCACTGTAATTGGAATTTTTTTTATTTCTGTTGTTGCAAAGATAAATTTTAAATATTCTGGTGGCTCCTCTAAAGTTTTTAACAATGCATTGAATGCTTGTTTGCTAAGCATGTGCACTTCATCAATTATAAATATCTTATATTTAGCAGTAGTTGGACCATATCTAGAAAATTCAATAAGGTCTCTTACATCGTCTACTCCTGTTTTACTTGCTGCATCCATTTCCAATACATCAATATGATTTGAGTTAGAAATGGCATTACAATTTTCACAAAGTTCTTCTTTACACAAATTATCTATTCCATTTGAACAATTTAAAGATTTTGCAACAATCCTTGCTGTAGTAGTTTTTCCTATTCCTCTAATTCCAGTAAAAAGATAGGCATTAGGCACTTTATTAGCCTTAATAGAATTAGAAATTGTTTCCGCAACAACATCTTGTCCTATAAGATCATTAAATGTCTGAGGTCTGTACTTTAAAGCTAAAACTTTTGTATTTTTATTCATTTTATATAAAGGAGACTAGAACCTGAATAACTGTCTCTACGACTGCTTCCGTTAAGATCTGGTCGGGTTCAAGCAGTATCCACCTCTAGCCTCCAAAACTATTATAACAGTAATGTTTTCTATTCTACAAGAAAAGTTTCTAGGTTATTTTTCTCTAAACTTATCAGCTTCAAAAACACCTAGTACGTGAAAATCTTGACAATGAAGTCCTAATTCTTCCAAAGATTTTTGAACTTTTGGATCATCTATGTGACCATCTAAATCACATAAGAAAAAGTATGACTCGAATGAATTTTGTTCTGGATAACTTTGAAGCTTTGTAAGATTAACTCCATTAATAGCAAAACCACCTAATGATTGATATAGAGCTGCAGGCTTACTTTTTAGTTTAAATAGAAAAGAAGTTATATATTTCTTGTCACCAAAATCAGGCTGTAAAACTTCCTTCCCCATTACCAAAAACCTTGTGGCATTACCCTCTTCATTTTCAATATTTTTTGAAAGTATTTTTAGATCATAAATTTTCGCACTCAAAGAAGAGGCAATTGCTGCTTCAGTTTTAATTTTTGTTTTTGAAATTGTCTCAGCTGAACCAGCAGTATCAGCACGAATATGTTCAACTAAATTATTTTTTTTAATAAATTTAGAGCATTGTGATAAGCCTTGAGAGTGAGAATAGACATCTTTTATATCACTTAAATTACTATCTGGTTGTCCTAATAAATTATGTTCAATTTTATGAAAATGCTCAGCATAAATATTCAGCCTATACTTAAAAATAAGATATTCGATTCCGATATTTCCTGTAATTCGATTTGATTCGGGAATTATCATTCTCGAGTTTTTATCTTGAGATGTTTTTAAAAAACATTCATCAAATGTTTTACATGGAATTACCTCTGCCTTAGGATCTATTTCTAATGCTGCTAGATGTGAATATGCACCAAATGTACCCTGAAAATAAATTTTACTCATTTTTACGATTTATATTCCATAATTTTTTTTATAGCCAGATAATCTTCTTTTGTATCTACGCCTATAGGAGAAAAATTTGCCAAAGCAACACTGATTTTCAAATTATTATCTAATGCTCTTAGCTGCTCTAATCTATTTTGCTTTTCATTTAATGTTTGATCCAGACTAACAAATTTTTTCAATATACTTGTTTTGTATGAATAGATTCCAATATGATGATAAATATTTTGATTATTTCTTGAAAAACTATCTCTAGTAAAATTTAATGCTTCTGGAAAATTATCTTTTTCTAGTTTTGACTCTGTAATAACCTTAACTACATTTTGATCATTTAACATTTTATCACTTTTAATCTCAGCTGCTAGCGTTCCAATTTCAGAACTACCATTAATCATAAAGTTATTTAAATTTATAATATCATTTTTGTCAATATTTGGTTCATCTCCCTGTAGGTTTAGTATAAAATCAATATCCTTGATATTGAGTTTTTCATAAGCCTCAAAAATTCTATCTGTACCAGTCTTGTGAGTGCTACCAGTTAAAATGGCTCTGCCTCCATTTTTTTCAACATCATCAAATATTTCTTTATCTTCTGTTGCTACTACTACTTCACCAATTTTTGCTTCCTCTGCTTTTTTAAAAACATGAGAAATCATTGATAAATTATTAATTTTTAAAAGTGGTTTACCCGGCAATCTATTTGCCGACATTCTTGATGGAATTAATATTAATGTTTTAGCCATTATAAATTTACTATTTTGTGCGTCTAACAGACGCAAAATTAAAAATTAAAAATTAAGTATTTTTTTAATTATCATGTTATATCTGCAAAATAATAATAATAATATGGATTCGTTCGAGGTTAATAAAATTATTGCAGCAGTTTTAATGGTTGCACTACTTGTAATCGGTTTAGGAAAGATTGCAGATGGTGTCTTTCATGTAAATAAACCAGAAAATCCTGGATATAAAGTTGAAGTAGAGGGACAACTAGTCTCTACAACATCTCAAGTTGCTAAAGTTGAACAAAAAGTAGATATTGCAGCTATAATGGCTCTAGGCGATGTTGCTTCTGGTGAAAAAATTTTTAAAAAATGTGCGGCATGCCACTCAATAAATAAAGGTGGAAAAAATAAGATTGGCCCTGCATTATACAATGTTGTTGGTAGAGTAGTTGGTGGAGTAGATGATTATAAATACTCTAAAGCTTTAGCTTCATATGGTAAAGAGTGGACGTTTGAGGAGCTTAATGGTTTCCTGACAAAGCCTTCATCTTATTTGAAAGGCACTAAAATGTCATATGCTGGTTTAAGAAAAGAGAAAGACAGAGCTTCTGTAATTAAATATCTAAATCAAAGCAGTGACAATCCCAAGTTACTACCTTAATTTACCAAAACAATATAACAAGATACTTTTTTGAACATGCACTCTATTCAGAGCCTGTAACCATACTTCAGAATTTTTTCCCAAAAAAACATCTCCCGTAACCTCTTCTCCTCTTGGAAGACAGTGTAAAAAAGTTGTGTCTTTTTTAGCAAAACTCATCAACTTTGAATTAATTTGGAAGTTTTTAAAATCTTTAATTTTTTTATTTTTATTAACTTTATCATTCAATGAAATTACTTTATCTGAAAAAATTACATCAGCATTTTTAACTGCTTTTTTAGCATCATTAAAAATATTAATTTTTCTTTTATTTTTTTTAACCCAATCTAATACAAATTTTTTAGGCTCATAGCTCTTAGGACAGCCAATGTTTAAATTGAAAGAAAATTTAACTGAAGCAGCAATCAAACTATTTAGAACATTATTTGAATCTCCAATCCAACAAATATTTAATTTAGAAATAGATTTTTTTTTAATTTCTTCAACTGTAAAAATATCTGATAGCACTTGAGTTGGATGAGATGATGGGCTTAAACCATTTATTACAGGTATCTTTAAATATTTACTAAATTCTGCTATTTTTTCATCACTATCAGTTCTCAACATAAAACCATCTCCATAAGTTGATAAGATTTTGGCTGTATCTGCTAGACTTTCTCCACCTTTTCCTAAGTGCAATTCGTTAGCTCTAAGAGTTATAGTTCCTCCACCTAATTGTTTTATTGCAAGATAAAAACTCAATCGCGTTCTCAAACTTGCCTTTTCAAACATTTGAATAAGTAATTTACCTTTTAAAGGTTTGTCTTTATCAACTTCTAGAGTGTTATAATTTTTTCTTTTTTGTTTTCTTTTTTTTGCATCAGCAATAATCTTTTTAAGGTCTGCAGAAGGTATGTCTTTAAGGTTGATGAAATGTTTCATTTTTATTTATAAGTAGAGCACACTTTTTTAATAATTTTTATTGCTATATTTATTTCTTCTTTTTTAACATTTAGAGGAGGTAGTATTCTAATAACATTTTCAGCTGCTCTAATTGTTAATAATTTATTATCCATTAGTTTCTGTATAAATTTTGTTTGATCATTATGAAGTTGTAGTCCTATTAGTAAACCAACGCCTCTTACTTCTTTAATTACTTTAGGAAATTCCTTTCTTAATTTATTTAATTCTGAATGAAAGTATTTTGATAATATTTTAACATTTGAAAGAAATCCTTTTTTTAATATCTGATCTAAAACAGCATTTCCAACAGACATAGCCAGAGGGTTACCACCAAATGTTGACCCATGAGTTCCAGCTGTCATTCCTGCTGCTACTTTTTTATTCATTAAGACCGCACCCAATGGAAACCCACCTCCAATACCTTTTGCAATTGGGACAATATCAGGCTTAATCTTTGAATTTTCAAATGCAAAAAAATTTCCACTTCTACCAATTCCACACTGCACCTCATCTAAAATTAATAAAATTTTTTTCTTATCACAAATTTTTCTCAATTCTTTTAAACACCAATTGGGAATAGTTTTAATTCCCCCTTCTCCCATCACAGTTTCAACCATAATTGCAGCTGTTCTTTTTGTTATTTTTTTTTTAAAATCCTTATGGTTTCCAAATTCAAAATGATCAAACCCATCCACTTTTGGTCCAAAACCTTCTGTCATCTTCTTAGATCCACTAGCATAAATTGTAGCTAACGTTCTCCCATGAAATGAATTTTTAACACAAAGAATTCTATTCTTTGAAGGTTGTCCTATTGAATAAAAATATCTTCTAGCAACTTTAATTGCAGCCTCTGTAGCTTCTGCTCCACTATTTTGAAAAATAATAAAATCTGCAAAAGTTTCTTTTGCTAATCTTTTAGCTAACTTTTCTCCCTCTGGAATAATAAACGCATTAGATACGTGCCAAAGTTTTCTAGATTGCTTATTAACTGCTTTTACTAAATATGGGTTTGCATGCCCCAAGGAATTAACAGCTATTCCCTGAACAAAATCTAAATATTTTTTTCCATTAGTGGAATATAAAAAACTTCCCTTACCATATTTAAAGGAAATTTTTCTTCTATTATAATTTTTTGCTAAAGCGCTCATTAACTAAGATTTAATTTTATAACCTTTTTTGTAAAGAAGAAAAGCCACATACCAAATTAAAACACATAGTATTGATAAATATATCAATCCTATATTTGTTGACCCGTCTGACTTACCTAAAAAGCCATATCTAAAACCATCAATCATATAAAAAAATGGATTAATATGACTTATTGTTTGAAAAAATTGTGGAAGTTTATCTATTGAATAAAATACTCCAGATAAAAAACTTAGGGGTGTAATAACAAAATTAGTGACTGTTGCCGTATGATCAAACTTTTCAGCCCAAAGACCAGTAATAAAACCTAAGCTCCCCAAAATAAATGCTCCTAAAAAACCAAAGACAAAAATATATAAAATATTATGTATTGGTATTTCAACTATTAAAGAAAAAACAGCTATTGAAATTATAGCTATTAAAAGACTTCTTGTTAAGGCCGCTAGTATTATTGCCATCGAAACTTCAAGGGCTGAAAGTGGTGCATAAAGCATGTCAACAATGTTTCCTTGAATTTTTCCTATCATTAGTGAAGAAACTGAATGACTAAATGATTGTGTTAAAATACTCATCGCAATTAAGCCGGGTGCTAAAAAATTTATAAAAGAATAACCAAGCACATCACCTCTATTATTACCTAACGCGAGAGATAAAACTGATAAAAATAGTAAACTTGAAACAAGTGGAGATAGTAAAGTTTGTTGCCAAACTGTCATAAACCTGTTGCACTCTTTAAGCCATAGACTTTTAAAGCCAATCCAATTTATAAAGCCAAAATTTTTAACTCCGATATGATAATTTTTATCTAATTCAACCATAAGTAATCATATATAAATTTTAAAAAAAGATGTGTATAAAACAGAAAAATCCATTGTCTTTTTTCTAATCTCGTGTGATCTGTATATAGTTATAAAAATTAATTAACATACTAAATATAGATTATGAGCTGGAACGATGAAAAAGTAGAAAAGTTAAAAGAACTTTGGGGCAAAGGAAGCACTGCAAGCCAAATCGCTGAAATAATTGGTGGTATTAGCAGAAATGCGGTAATTGGCAAAGCTCATAGATTAAATTTGTCATCAAAAATTAAAACTAGAAATTCATCTTCAAGTCAAAATTTTGATAATAGTTCGGAAGAAAACTCTTCCAAACAAAGAAGAGGCAGAAAAAGCAAGTTTCAATCCTTAATTATTGAAAAAGATTTTGAGCCAGAAAATCCTAAGAAATTAGAGGAACTAGATGAGAACTCTTGTAAATGGCCTGTCGGCCATCCTGAAGAAGAATCGTTTTATTTTTGTGGACGATCATCTCTGAAAGATTTTTCGTATTGCAAGCTTCATTTGCTATATGCCTATCAACCAAAAGGAAGAAAAGAAGAGCCTGTAGCTGAAAAAGATGAAGAGGCACCTCAGTATGGTGATAAGAAAATTAATACTGCTTAATAATTTTTAAATTTAATTATTTTTTATTCTTTCCATTAAACCCTCTGATCAGAGATTTTATGATTAAATAAATTAGAAAAGAAAAAATTGAGATTATTAAAAAGTAAATAATATTAATTATCATAAATAATCATACAATTTTAGTATAAGAAATTCTATTGAGAATTAGCAGCGTTATATTTTTTTGTAGAAAATTTCCCACCTTCTCTCCACATATAGCTATATTTTTCCACTTCATTATCAAATACTCTTGTACTTGGAACTCCGATATCAGCATTAGTTTGATATTTGCCTGAAGGAACATTGTCATATTTTAAAAGTGTAAGCTGATCTATTGTTAAAAGCGGCTTTGGAAATAATTGAAACACTTTAGCAGACATAGTTGCTGCAAAAAGAGGTAATGGAACTAATAATCTTTTTTTACCTATTAAATATAATAATTTTTTCAAAATTTCTTTTAAAGATAAGACATCAGGCCCAACACACTCTACAATTTTAGAGTAAATATTTTTAGAGACAGTATGATAAATAGTGTCTGTTAAGTCCGAACAATGTATTGGAGCAAATTTAGTTGATCCATTATAATAAAGTGGGAAAAACGGAAGCCTACTTAGTAAAGTCATAAAAGACGTAGTAAAATTATCATCAACTGAATAAACTACAGAGGGCCTTAATATTGTTGCTAAAGGAAAATTTTTTTGAATATTAAGTTCACCATCTAATTTACTTTTTGCGTACTCTGAATCTAGTGCATTATTTATCCCTAATGCTGACAAATGAATAAATTGCTGAACTTTATATTCTTTACAAAGTTTAGCTAAAATAGACGGAAAAATAGAGTGAATATTTTTGAAAGTATTACCCTTGCCACCTTCATATAAAACACCAATTAAATTTATACAAATATCAGTTTGGGAGAAAAGCTTTCTAATTTTTTTTTCGTCAAAGATATTAGCTTCAACAATGTCTATGTAACCTGCATTAGCTTGGGTTTTTATTGCATATCCTTTTTGATGAAGGTTTCTAGTAACCACAGTTACTTTATAATTATTTTTAGTAAGCTTTCTTATTAAATGACGACCTATTTGACCACTTCCGCCAAAAATTAGACAATTTTTTGCTTTCATATATATATAATTAAAAATGAATATTGATATTAAACTTCACAAGAGTGATCTACCAGAAGATTTAGATTTAGGCAATATTATAGCAGTGGATGGAGAATTTATGGGTCTCAATGTTAAGCGTGATCCTTTATGTCTTATTCAAATATCAACTGGTAATTCTGATGCTCATATTGTCCAGCTTGATAGGGAAAAATATAATGCTCCAAACTTAAATAAAGTTCTTTCTGACGCATCAATCACCAAAATATTTCATTATGGTAGGGCGGACATGGCTCACATTAAACATTACCTAAAAACAGAAACTAATAATATTTTGGATACAAAAATTGCTTCAAAATTAGCTAGGTCCTATTCTGATAGTCACTCCCTAAAAACGTTAATTAAAGAATTTATGAACGTAGATGTAAGTAAACAATTTCAAAGTTCAGATTTTGGAGGGGAACTATCTCCAGCACAATTAAAATATTGTGCCAATGATGTTATTTATTTGCATAAAATTCATGAAGAATTAAATAAAATTCTCATAAGAGAAAAGCGAATTGATTTATATAATAGCTGTTTAACATTTTTAAAAACTAGAGTTGATCTTGATTTAGCTTTATTTAAAGACGATATATGGTCTCATTAAATGGAAAAAAGAAATTATAAGAAAATTGCAAAAAGTGTAATTGATCTTGAAATCAAAGCTTTAAAAAAATTAAAAAATTCAATTAATAATTCCTTTAATGAAGCAGTAGAATCATTAGCAAACTGTCAATCTAAAGTAATATTATGTGGAGTTGGTAAAAGTGGATTAATAGCAGCAAAAATTTCAGCAACACTTTCTTCTGTTGGAACGCCCTCATTTTCACTATCTGCAAACGACTGTTCTCATGGTGATCTTGGTAGCATTTCAAAAAAAGATATTTTAATTTTGATAAGTTATTCTGGTTCCACAGAAGAGCTAAAAAATATTATAAAATATGCAAATCGAAATAAAATCACTCTAATAGGAATAATGTCAAAAAAAAATTCCATATTGTACAAAGCTTCTGATATCAAACTCCTTATTCCAGAAGTAACTGAGGCAGGTCTTGGTATCGTTCCAACTTCAAGTACAATTAATCAATTGAGCATAGGTGATGCGTTGGCAGTTGCTGTTTTGAATAAAAAAAATATTAATAAAAAAGATTTTAAAAAATTTCATCCCTCTGGAAATCTTGGTGCACAACTTAGAACTGTTGAAGAATTAATGCTCACAGGAAGCAAAATTCCATTCATAAATGAAAGCTTAAATATGAAAAAAGCTTTACAAATTATTTCAAACAAAAAACTTGGTACTTTAATTGTTCAAAATAATAAGAAAATCACTACAGGAATAATTACTGATGGCCAAATTAGAAGGTTTAATGGAATGAGCAATAATCTCCAAGATCTATCTGTCAGAAAGGTTATGACCAAAAACCCTTTCAGCATCAATCAAGACACTCTTGCCGAAAAAGCTTTATCTATAATGAATGCGAAGAAAATTACCTCTCTATGTGTTCACAAAGATAAGAACAAAAAAAAGACTGTTGGAATTTTACATATTCACAACATACTTCAGTCAAATATTCATTAAATGAATAAAAAGACAGGCCTACAAGTTGTAATGGTTCTTATTATTATCCTCATTTCATTATGGTTTTATTTAAAATACTTCACTAAGAAGTTTGAAGTTGTAAAGAAAACTCAAGTTATAGAAGAGATTGATGAAAATCAAAACAGCACCTCAACTTATATTAATGATATTAATTATGTTTCTACTGATGCTAGAGGTAATAAATATCAAATCACTGCAAAACAAGCTGAAATTAAAATAGAAAATGCTGACATAATGTTTTTAACAGGTGTCGTAGCTTTTATTTTTATAAAAAATTCTGACACAGTTAAAATTACTTCTAATTTTGGTAAATATAATACAAAAAATTCTGATACTATTTTTTCCAAAAATGTAATAGTTGTTTATCCAGGACATAAAATAACCGGAGAATACTTGGACTTTTCATTTTTGACTAACCTTGGGGTTTTTAGTACAAACGTTATTTATACTGGGAACAAAACAAATGGATTTGCAGATAAAATTGAAATAAATCTTACAACTAAAGATACCAAAATTTTTATGAACGATACTAGAAAAAAAATTTTAATTGAAGGAACCAATTAATATGGGCATAATTAAAAAATTTAGAATTAAATCTTTTAAAAACCCTAGCCCCCTAATCTCTATAGAAAATATATCATTATCATTTGGCCAGAGAAAAATTTTAGACAACGTAAGCTTTAAAATTAATCATGGACAAATTTTGGGAATGTTGGGGCCAAATGGAGTTGGAAAATCAACAATTTTTAATTTGATTACTGGTCTAATTAAACCTGACTACGGAAAAATAAAATTTGAAGGGATCGATGTTGTTAATTACCCAATTTATTTGAGAACAAGAAAATTTAAAATTGGGTATGTTCCTCAATACGGTGGTTATTTTAGTGATCTTACGTTATTGGAAAATTTAAAAGCAATAGCAGAAATTGTAATTGAAGATAAAAATTTTATTTATTACAAAATTGATCAGCTTATAGCTAAATTTGAATTAGATGCTATCAGAGATATAAAAGCAAAGTTTCTATCTGGTGGACAGAAAAAAAAGCTAGTAATTGCTCTTGCTTTATTAAGTGAACCGAAAGTGCTTTTGCTTGATGAGTGTTTTGCGGCACTAGATGTTCTAACTATTAAAATGCTACAAGAAATTATTGTTAATTTGCAAACAGAAAATAATATAACTATTTGTATTTGCGATCACCAAGCACGCGATCTACTTTCTTGTGTGGATGTTGCGGTAATTTTATCAAACTGTAAGATTGTAGCGCAAGGATCTCCTAATGAATTGATTAATAACACTGAGGCTAAAAATGCTTATTTCGGTGACTCTTTTAAATTCAATTAAACATGCCAAAAACACTCATAATTAAAAATAAAATAAAAAAATTTAATAAACAGATACAAGTTAGTGGAGACAAGAGTTTAAGCATAAGATGGGTTCTTTTAGCGTCTCAAGCAATTGGAAAATCGAAAGGTTACAACCTTTTAATGTCAGAAGATGTATTGGCTGCAATTGATAGCATTAAAAAACTTGGCATAAAAGTGATGATGCAAAAAAATTACTGTGAAATAGTCGGTAACGGAATTAATGGCTTTAAATATAAAAAAAACTTAACAATAGATGCTAAAAATTCTGGAACACTTGGTAGATTAATTCTAGGTCTTTTAATTAAATCCCCTAAAAAAATAAAAATAATTGGTGATAAAAGTTTGTCTAAAAGAGACTTTTCAAGAGTAACCAAACCTTTGGAGAAATTTGGAGTAAAATTTTCTTATAAGATAAAGAATAAGCTACCTTTAATAATTCTTGGTGCACAATCAGCAAAAGGTATTAAATATTTGGAGAACAAAGGTTCAGCTCAATGCAAAAGTAGCGTAATGCTTGCAGCGTTAAATGCATCAGGAACAACTTCTATTAAGGCTAAGAAGTCAAGAAATCACACAGAATTACTTTTTAAATATTTAAAGATTCCAATCAAAGTGAGAAAGACTAAAAAATTTGATTTTATAGATATTGCAAAACCAAAAAAAATTAATGCTTTCAATTATCAAATTCCAGGAGACATAAGCTCGAGTGCTTTTTTTATGGTACTAACAACGCTTGCTGATAATTCAAAACTTTTAATTAAGAATGTAAATATCAATCCTTCTAGAGTGGGAGTTATTACAATCTTAAAAAAAATGGGAGCCCAAGTAACACTTAAAAACAAAAAAAATTATAGAGGAGAAAAAATTTCTGATATTTTAATAAAAAGTTCAAAAAAACTTAAAGCTATTAATTGTCCGGTAGAATTAAATAGTAGTGCCATAGATGAATTTTTAGTTATTTTTTTAATTGCAGCAAAAGCAAAAGGTATTTCTTATTTTAAAGACCTTTCAGAACTAAACCAAAAAGAAAGTCCTAGGTTAATTTGGGGTTCTAAAATTTTAAATATGATGGGCATAAAAACAGATTTAACAAAAGATTCTATTAAGATTTATGGACAACCTAATTTAGAAATAAAAAAATCAATAACTATTAAAAACTATCTAAAGGATCATAGAGTCTTTATGATGAGTACAATTGCTGCTTTAACCCTTGGTGGAAAATGGAAAATTCACGATAAAGATTCTATAAATACTTCTTTTCCATCTTTTTTGAAAATAGTCAAAGATATAAACCATTCATCTTTATGAAATTACAAAAAAAAATTAAAATTGCAATAGATTCTCCTGCTGCTGCTGGTGCTGGTACTCAAGCAAAATTAATTTCTAAATATTTTAACTTATTTTATTTAGATACTGGAAAAATTTATAGATTAATTGCAAATATTAAACTTACTCAACCAAATAAGTATAGTCATGGCTTGATAAAAAAAAAGATGCTCAAATTAACTATGAAAGATTTGCAAAATAAAAAATTATTATCGGATGAAGTTGGAACAATGGCATCAATTATATCAAAAGATAAAAAAATAAGAAAACTTGTTCATGCATTTCAAATTAAAAGCGCTTATCACCCTCCCAAAAAGTATAATGGATCTTGTTTAGATGGAAGAGACATAACTTATAAGATAATTCCTGATGCTGATTTTAAATTTTTTATAACAGCAAATACTAAGACTAGAGCTTTAAGAAGGTATAAAGAGTTAAAAGGACTAAATAAGAAAATATCTTTTAATGAAGTCCTAAAAAGTATCAAAAACCGGGACAAAAGTGACTATAATAGAAAAGTTTCACCCCTTATGAGAACTCGAGATTCGATCTTGATTAATACTACAAATTTAACTAAAAGATCATGCTTTTTAAAAATTAAACAAATTATAGATAGGATACTAAAAGCTTAATGGAAATTTATAAAGATCTTTCAAACCCCGCCTCTAAAGAGTTCGAACAACTACTAAATTCACAGTTTACTAAAACAGCAAATCTTGAAGAAGGAAAAATCATTACTGGTGTAGTGAATAAAGTTACTGATAACTTCGTATTTCTTGAAGTACCTGGTTTAAAATCAGAGCCTATCTTAGATATCAATGAATTAAAAAGCATGGGCATGCTTGATAAAGCAAAAGTAGGTGAAAAAATTTCTGTACTTCTTGAAAGATTAGAAGATAAAAAGGGTGAAGTATTAGTATCAGCTTCAAAAGCTCAAAAAATTCAAGGTTGGGATAAGCTTGTTGAAGCTTATGAAAAAAATGAACCTATCATGGGTAAAATTACTGGACGTGTTAAAGGTGGCTGTATAGTTGAACACATCGATACTGGTTCTTTAATGTTTTTACCTGGATCTCAAATTTCAGACAAGCCATTAAAAGACATCAGTCATTTGATGAATGAGCCTCAAAAATTTGCGTTAATAAAATTAGATAAAGTTAGAGGAAACGCATGCGTTTCTAGAAGAGAAATAATTTCTTCATTTAAAAAAGAAGATAAAATTAAGATTGTTGAAAAATTCAAAGTTGGAGATTTAATTAAAGGTGCTGAAGTAAAAGGCTACAGTTCATTTGGTTGTTTCTTTAGTGTTAACGACGAGCTTGATGTTTTAGTTCACTTACAAGAGATTTCTTATTCAAGAGTTAATCACCCTGATGAAGTTTTTACAATCGGTGAGAAACATGACCTTAAAGTAATCAGTGTTGATCTTGAAAAGCTTCAGGTTGGCTGTTCAGTAAAACAGCTTACACCAGACCCTTTTGAAAACATTTCAAATTACGAACTAAACAAAATCTATAAAGTAAAAGTAGTTAAGCTTATGGACTTTGGAGCTTTTTGTGAGCTTGAAAAAGGATTATCAACTTTATTGCACTCAAGTGAATTAAGTTGGACTAAAAAAAATATTTCTGCAAAAAAAATGTTTAAAGTTGGTGATGAAATTGATTGTGTGATCACTGAAATTGATAAAGAAAAAAGAAGAGTAGCAATATCTCACCGTTTAACAACAGATAACCCTTTTGAAACGTTTGAAAAAACTTACCCAATTGGATCTGAAGTTGAAGGTGAAGTTGAAAGTAAAAATGAATATTCTATTTTCTTAAAAGTTGACGGCTTAGATATCAATGCTTTCTTGCATTGTAATGATTTAACTTACCTAAATAATGGTGAAGAAGAGTTAGCTAAATACAAAATTGGAGATAAATTAAAAGTTAAAGTTTTAGAAGTAAAAGCTGCAGAACAAAAAGTTAGAGTTGGCTTACGTCAAACTCAACCAGACCCTTTTGATTGGTTTAATGATAAAAAAGTTAAACAAACTGTTACCGTTAAAATTATTTCAACAGATAATAAAGGCCTTGTTGTAAGACCAGAAGGTTGTGAAATGGATTTTATTATTAAAAAATCTGCAATAGCTATTAACGCAGCTGATGCAAGACCAGCTAGATTTACTGGTGGAGAAAGAATTGACTGTGCTATTCAAGAGTTAGATTTAGATAAGAGAAAAGCAACTCTAAGTATTAAACTTTTAGAGGAAATTGATCGTAAAGTTGCACTAGATACTTATGGTTCTGAAGCAAGTGGTAAAAACTTACCTTTCTCATCATTATCTGATGATTTAGAGAAAAAGAAAAAAGAAGACGAATAAAAATTGGCTATTGTAAAATCAAAGCTTCTAAAACAACTCGCTAATAACTACCCAAATTTTTTAAAAAAAGATCTAGAAAAGTTTACCGACATCATTCTTACTGAAATAAAGCAGGCCCTTAAACGAGGAGATCGTGTTGAATTAAGAAATTTTGGCATGTTCTCTACTAATATTCAAAAAGCAAGAATATCAAGAAATCCAAAAACAGGCGAGAAAGTAAATACACCTCAAAAAAGAACAATTCACTTTAAAATGTCCAAGGAAATGTTTAAAAAATTAAACAATGACGAATAAAAATATCTTTGTAGCTTGCGATACATCAAGTTTAAAAGAAATAAAAAAAATAATTAATGACACAAAAACTAATAAGCTTCAAATAATTCCAAAATTTGGCTTACAGTTTTTTTATTCGAAAAATGGGAGAACCTTTCTTCAAAATTTTAAAAGAGATTATTTCTTAGACTTAAAAATAAACGATATTCCACAAACTGCTTTATCTGCAATTGATAGTTTAAAAGATTTAAAAAAATGTAGATATATTACAGTTCATGCAAATGGCGGTCTTGAAATGCTTAAAGCTATTACAAAAAAAGCTAAAAAAATTAATAAAAATTTAAAAGTATTAGGAGTTACAATCTTAACAAGCCTTAATAACAAATCACTTAAAGAAATTGGTCATACCAAAACAGTAGAACAATTAGTATTAAAACAAGCTAGTCTTATAAAAAAATCAGGCGCTGCTGGAATTGTGTGTTCCGCACAAGAGGCCAAAATAGTTAGGAAAAAATATAAAAACTTATTTATTGTTACCCCAGGAATAAGACTACCTGGAGATGATGCAAATGATCAATCTAGAGTGATGACTCCTAATGATGCTTTTAAAAATAAAGTTTCTGGTATTGTAATGGGAAGGTCATTAGTAAAGGGTAATATCAAAAATAACATTAAAAGATTAATTAATCATTTAAATCAATGATCCAACCCTGTAAGATTTGTGGGATCTCCGACTCTAAAACTTTAGAATTTTTAACCTCACATCCTACCCCACCTAAAATGATAGGGTTTATTTGTAATTGGCCTAAATCAAAGAGATTTGTTGAACACGATAAGCTTAAAGAGCTATTAAAAGTTGATAAAAAAAAATCACAATATGTTGCTGTATTAGTTAAGCCTAGTGAAAATATTTTAGAAAAAATAAAGGATTTACCATTTGATTATTATCAACTTTATGATTGCACGCCTGCTGATGTTAAATCAATTAAAGAAAAATATAATAAAAAAATCATTGTTGCGATAACGGTGAAGGATCAAAATGATACAGTTAGGTATTTAGAATATAATGAGCTTGCAGATATAATACTATTCGATAGCAAAGGTTATGAAAAAAGTATGTCTTTTGATCATCAATTAATTAAAAATATTAAAATTAATAAAGAATTAATGCTAGCTGGGAATATTCAAATTGAAGATAACCTTGAAAATTATAAAGAAATAGCAGACATTATAGATATTTCTGGAGGTCTAGAAACATCTGGATTAAAAGATATTTCAAAAATAAATATTTTTTTAAACAAAATTAAACTAATTAATAATGAAACTTAAAAAAAAAATTCCTTTAATTGATCAGCACAATAAGAGTGGATTTTGGGGTGGTAAATTTGGTGGTAATTTTATACCTGAAACTTTAAAAAAGCCCATTGAAGATCTAACAGTACTTTTTGAGAAACTTAGATACGAGAAGAAATTCCTTAAAGAAAGAGACTATTATTTTAAGAACTACATAGGTTCTCCTACTTCATTTATTAAACTTCAAAATCTATCCAATCACTTAAGTGGAGCCCAAATATATGCCAAAATGGTGTCAGAGGCTAACGGAGGAGCTCATAAAATTTATAATGCAACAGTTCATTGCCTTATTGCTAAAAAGGCAGGGAAAAAATATGTCGTTGGTGATACGGGTGCAGGCTATGCTGGAAAGATGTTGAGTATGGCTGCTAAAAAGTTTGGCCTTAAATGTAAAATATTCATGGGTGCAAAAGATATTAAAAGGCAAAAGCCTAATGTAGACGCAATGAAAAAGAATGGTGCAGAAATTGTACCTGTTTATTCTGGAAGCCAAACATTAGTAGATGCTGTTAGCGAGTGCATGCGCTATTGGGTTTCAAATTGTGATAATACTCATATGTGTGTTGGATCAACAGTTGGTCCCAATATATTTGTTAAAATTTGTGGCTGGAGTACAGCTCAAATTTCAAGAGAGTTAAAAATTCAACTACAGTCTGAGTTTAAAAAGATACCTAAAAAAATTAAACTTATTAATTGTGTGGGTGGTGGAAGTTCAGCTTATGGTTTTTGGAGTGAGTTTATTGACTATGATAAAAAACAAATTGAATTAATTGGTGTTGAAGCTGGTGGACCAAAAAATTCAAAACTACATGCGGCACCTCTAACTAATGGTGCTAAACTTGGAATATTGCATGGAGCTGCAGCCTATGTTTGTCAGAATAGTGAAGGACAAATTAATGACACCGCTTCTATTTCTGCTGGATTAGATTATCCAGGGGTATCACCTATTCATTGTTTCTTAAAAGATACTAAGAGAGCAAGATATACATCTGCAACTGATGAAGGTGCTTTAAATGCGTATAAACTAGTTACAAAACTTGAAAAAATAAACCCAAGTTTAGAGCCTAGTCATGCTTTTGCTGAGGCAATCAAAATTGCTCCAAAATTAAATAAAGATACTATCATTATAGTAAACTCTTGTGGTGATGCTAAAAAAGATAGGGATATCTTAAAAGAAAGATTAGGAAAAATTAACTAAGATGTCTTTAATTAGCTTAGCCTTTAAAAAAGTAAAAACTGAAAAAAGACCTGCATTACTAACTTACACAGTAGCTGGGGATAATAGTAAAAAAAAATCTCTTGAGATATTAAAATCAATTGCAAAATATGCTGATATTTGTGAGATAGGATTTCCTCACAATACTCCAATTGCAGATGGTGGCCAGATTCAATCAAGTGCTTATAGAGCTTTAAAAAATGGTATTAAAATTAAAGATGTTTTTTCAATAGTTAAAGATTTTAAAAAATCAAAACAATCAAAGCCTGTAATATTGATGGGTTATTATAATATGATTTATCAATATGGAGATAATAACTTTATAAATATTTGTAAAAAAGTAGGTGTAGATGGATTAATTGTTGTCGATCTTCCTTATCCAGAAAATAAAGAATTTGCAAAAAAATGCAAAAAAAAAGGTATTAGTTTTATTCAGTTAGTATCTCCTACTACGTCTCTGGACAGAATGAAAAAGATTATAAAAGACTCTCATGATATGGTTTATTATATCAGTATGCTCTCAACAACTGGAGGCAAACTAAAGGTTTCACCTAAAAAAATTTTAGAGCGTTACAGTAAGATTAAAAAACTTAACAAGAATAAGAATATTGTAATAGGCTTTGGGATCACTGAAAAAACCATAGCATCTTTAAGAAAGGCTGATGGATTAGTCGTTGGTAGTGCTTTGTGTAAAGAAATATCAAATTCTATTGAGAAACGCCAAAATCCTGTCACAAATGTAACTAATATTGTGTTAAAGTTAAGAAAAAAAATAGCATGAATTGGATTAAAAAAACTTTAAGATTTGGTGAAAAGATTAAAACCATCATTAAAGCACGTGCAACCAAAACTGAAATAGCTAATAGTGATTGGACCTCATGTTGTAAGGGGCCTATTTTAAAAAAAGATTTAGAAGAAAACTTATGGGTTTGCCCATCTTGCAACAAACATCACAGAATAAGCCCACGTCAAAGATTTGATATTATATTTGGTAAAAATAATTATGAAGTTTTAAAAACTCCCATTCCTCAAGATGACCCTTTAAATTGGAATGATGCAAAACCTTATAAGGATAGATTAAAAGCTGCTAGAAAAAAAACTGGCATGGATTGTGGAATGATGGTTGTTAATACTAATATTCTAAATTTAAAAATCACAGCGATTGCATCTGATTTTGATTTTGTAGGTGGCTCAATTGGTGCTGCAGAAGGTGAAGCTTTTTTATACGGAATTCAACATGCAATAGAAAACGAACAACCTTTTGTAGTGTTTACTTCTGGTGGTGGGATGAGGATGATGGAAAGTCTTATATCATTAAGCCAAATGACAAGAACGACACTGGCAATTAACGAACTAAAGAAAAATAATTTACCCTACATTGTTGTGTTAACTGATCCTACAGCAGGTGGTATTACGGCTTCATATGCAATGTTGGGTGATTTACACTTAGCAGAACCGGGAGCTCTTATAGCTTTTGCAGGAGCTAGAGTAATTCAAGGGACTGTAAGAGAAGAGTTACCAGAAGGCTTTCAAAAAAGTGAGTACGTTCAGAAATCAGGATTTATCGATATGATTGTCGAGAGAAAAGATCTAAGAGAAAAAATTGGCTCATTATTATCAATATTGTTAAAGAAAAATTCTGCTATAAATTCATCAGAAAATGAAACTTCAGAAGATAGTAGAACGCTTACAAAAGCTGCATCCTAAAGAGATTGATCTAAGTTTAGATCGAACTAGAAATCTTTTAGAAAAATTAGGCAATCCTCAAGATAAAATTAACTGTATTTCTGTTGTTGGAACAAATGGAAAATTTTCTACAATCCAAGCACTTTATGCAATTTTAAAAGAAGCAAATTATAAATGTAATATTTATACTAGCCCTCACATTCAAAAAATTAACGAAAGATTTGTCTTTAACAACAAACCATTAACAGACGATGAATTGGCCAATCTTTTTTCTGAAATAGAAGACGCTAATAATCAAACACAAATTACTTTCTTTGAAATTTTAACTGTTGCTTACCTTCATTATGCAAAGAAATACCCTGGAAACATTAACTTAATTGAGTCAGGTCTATTTCATAGATTTGATGCTACCAATATTTTAAAGAAAAACTTAGCTAGCATTGTAACAGCTATTGGTCTTGATCACTTAGACTGGCTTCCAAAAGAAGAGCAAACAGTTGACAAAATAATATTTGAAAAAACATCTACTTTATTAAACTCTAAAATCATTGTTGCAAAACAAAGCTCAAATGAAATTAGCAAAAGTATTGAAGATACAATTAAAGATAATTCATCTAAAAAAATAATCTTTAATAAAAATTATAGCTTTACATTAAAAGAAAATGATTTTTTTTATTTTGAAGATGAATTTGGTGCTCTTAAACTTCCAAAACCTAATCTACTTGGAGAATTTCAATTAGAAAATGTCTCTACTGCAATTGCAACTGCTAGACAATTAACAGATTATAAAATAACTGACGAACATATTAAGAGTGGTATTACTAAAATAGAAAGTATCGCACGGCTTCAAGAGTTAAAATCTGGAAAATTAAAAGATTTAACTAGTAATAATTTATTATTTATAGATGGGTCTCATAACCCACTTGGGGCAAAAGTATTAAATAAATATCTTCAAAGTTTAAATTGTAACAAACATATCATTTTAGGAATGATGGCTAATAAAGACCACAATGAATATATGAGTTACTTTAAAGATATTAAATCATTAACAACAATTGATATTCCCAATCAACCTAATGCTATTAAGGGGAATAAACTTAAAGGGAAAATTAAAAATTTCGAAAATATTAATTACAAAAATTCTGTTGAACAAGCGATTAACTCAATTGATCTTCAAGAAAATGATATTATTTTAATTACAGGGTCTTTGTATCTTGCAGGAGAAGTTTTAAACTTAAACTAGATATTCTTATCTAGAAATTCTTTCATTTGGCTCTCGGCAACTCCACCAACTTTTCTATCTACTTCAACACCTTTTTTGTAAACAATAACAGTTGGTACACCTCTTACACCAGCAGCTGAACCAGTGTTAATTCCACCATTTTCAATGTCAGCATAATAAAAGCTAGCTTTATCTTTGTAGCTATCTGAAAACTTATCCATGATGGGTTTAAGACTCTTACATGGAGCGCACCATTCTGCAGAAAATTGAACTACAGAAATATCTTCATTCTTAATTTTTGTTTCAAATTCTTCGTCTTTAAAATCTATAAGCATAAGTCTTATATAAATTTTTATTTTATTTATTCAATATGTAAAAAAGGATTTTTTTAGTTAATTAACAGAGACTTATTATGCTTGCTCGTATTTTTTTTGAATGCCTTCAACAAACTCATTAATTTCGTCTAAAAACTTGAGCTTTTTCTCATCTTTTTCGTTGGTATATCTATCTCTTAAATTATCACACTCAAAATAAAATTCTTTGCACGTCCACCATTTTTCTTTTTCATCACTTAATATTCTTTCAGCTATTCCACGTTTAATAGTCTTAAACATATCAGCAGGCAGTGTATCTGGTGATTCTTGGTATATTATCTTTTTTCCAAAACTTACCATTCTCTCATCTTCGAATTTATCTAATAATATTAATTTATCTTTCCAAGATGCTGCATGCCATTTTGGAAATAAAGCTGTGTCTTTTTGAGGTGTAAATTTTTTATAAATTGTCTCTTCTGCTAATAAATCAACTTGTGAATCAAATTGTGCTTTTTCTTCAGCAGTCTCTCTTAATGCCGTTAAAACATTTTGAGAAAATTTCTCATTACTATTTACTAATTTTGCACGCTCTTTAATTAAATCAGGATCAAGTTTGCTATATGGTTCAACTTGTAAACCATAACTTGCATCTAAAATTATAGGAGCTTTGTTTGACCGTATAGTTCTTAGAAACTTTAATTTTTTAATAGCACTTTTAAGTTCAGAAATTGACATATCGAATAGTGGGATTGGATCGATTTTAAGATCAAAAGCTTGGCCCCACTGATAGATTGGGTGAATACAATGTTTTGGATGAAGTGGTGCAACTACAAATCTATAATTTTTACCAAAATGATATTCAGCCAATGTAAACATTTTTTCAGTTTTAAATATTGTCTCGGTATCACTCTTGTTTGCTGTTCTTAAAAATGTATCCCAAGTTTGAGGTTGATTTTTTTTAATTAAACCTAAAACTTTGACGGTTAGTTCTGCATCAAATAAAGCTGAGTGAGCTCCACTAGATTCAAATCCATTCATTCTAGCTAACGATTCTAGTTTCATGACTGCATTACCTTTTGCATTTATTTCTGTTTTTACAACACTTTCATCAACTGCATGAGCACCTCTTGCAATGTTTAAACCATCATGTCTTTTATTAGGAGTTGCATTTGTAATATATGGATATCTAATTCCTCTAAAGAATTCGTTTCTTATCATCTCGTCATCAAAACCAATGTTTGACCAGCCCATGAACATTGCTGGGCTCCATTTTTTAAATGTTGCTTCTAGCTGAGATAACATTTGGTAGTGACTTAAATTTCCTTTAGTTAATAAATCAACGCTAGTTTTATTAACTATTAAAGCCATTGCCTGAGGAACTTCCCCTTCTGGCAATCTACATCTAAAATTAAAACGATCTAATTCTTTAAAATTTGGGTCAACTAAAATGCCACCTACTTCGATAATACTTCCCCATGAAGTATTGGCGCTACTAGATTCAATGTCCCATATTGCTAAATTCATATTAATTGATATTCTTTTGGTGATAATACTGTTCGACTTTTTCTAAAAACTTATTTTGATATTCTTCTAGTTTAACACCTTGAATTCTAAAATCTTGAAATAAATTATCAACCGTACATAACAGGACAATTCCTTGGGTGATATTGGAGTTATAAACAACGTTATGAGCTAATGAATAAGCCCCTAATTGAAGATAATAGTCCTCAATCCACTCTTCTTTTTTCGGTTTGTTGGACTGTTTAAAATCAATGATAGTTTCTTGTCCCTCATACA
>Ga0209482_1000384_pt1 | contig 38551 bp, 35 predicted proteins | sample CoawatmetaG10DNA_FD_187512 | JGI IMG/M metagenome (GOLD analysis project Ga0209482, IMG submission 187512) | Marine microbial communities from the West Antarctic Peninsula - Coastal water metaG104-DNA (SPAdes) (version 2) | ecosystem: Environmental > Aquatic > Marine > Coastal ...
ATTTAATATGAATTTAATTTTAATAATATAAAGCCTCATTAGTACTTAATTTAAATTTAAAGAAATTGATAAAATGCCTTATGTTACAAAAAAATATTAAGGGTATGTAATTAATGGCAACAACTTTGGAAAAGAACATATTCACCAATTTTAATTTACTCTTCTCTGTAAATAACTTTCTCCTAATTTATGATTTCTTATAAATTTAGATGGAGAACCATAATATATTGAATTATTATAAGTGTCATAACACACTAGACTTCCACCTCCAATAATACAGTTTTCTCCAATAGTTACGTTAGGAAATATATTTGCACCAATACATATTGCTGAATAATCTCCAACTTTTACATTTCCTCCAATAGCTGCATTTGGAGCAATACTTGAAAAATTTGACATCACACAATCATGATCGATAGTCGAGCTAGTATTAATAATGCAATGATTTTTGATTACTGAAGATGCATTTATTGTAGCACCTGCCATTACTACATTACCTTTACCAAATTTAACATCTGAACTTATATTAGATTTTGGATGAACACAGTTTACAAATTGAAAGTTTGGCAACATATTAGTTACTTTTTCACTAACTTTTAGTCTAATTGCATTATCTCCAATTGCAATAACTCCTCCATAAATTTTATAACTTAAAACTATTTCTTTAATGGCTGATTCATCTCCTAAAACACTATAACCACAAAAGCTTTTATTTTTCTCAATACCAGCATCTATAAATCCTGCAATAGAATACAAACCTTGTTTTTCAATAATATCAACGATAACCTTTGCATGACCACCAAATCCAAAAATTAAAATATTTTTTTTCACCTATCAGCACTCAATTCAATTAAAAAAATCCTCTTCACTTAAATCCTCAAGATGTTTAATACACTCAATTAATTTTTTATCCTTTTTTCTTACAAAAAAAGACCTAAAGGTTTAAAAGTAGTTAAGGTCGTGTACATATTGTAACCTATAAGTCAAAAACTACAGCAATCTCTAATAAAAGGTATTTTCTCATAAAGAATTGATAGTTAATAGTCAACAAGGATAAAAAAAACTTTATAGTCTGGGAGAAATATACCAAAAATTAATAGAAATAAGTTTACACTTTGAGTTTTTTTATTAAGATCAAATCTATAGTCCTAAATTACTAAAAAAATATTCAAATATGGTATTTAATTAGTAAAAAACCTCTACAATTTTTTTAATATTAGTCAGTTTCTAGAAGATGTTGAGCGAATTTATAATTTCATTCTGTTAACATACAGATTAAATATTAATACACTCAATTATTATTAAAATCTATGATTACTAAATGTCTTTTTCCAGCTGCTGGTTATGGGACTCGCTTTCTTCCTGCAACTAAAGCAGTTCCTAAAGAAATGCTTCCAATTCTTACTAAACCTCTTCTGCAATATGGAGTTGAAGAAGCCTTATCTGCTAAAATTTCAAATATGGCTATAGTTACTGGTCGAGGAAAGCGCTCAATTGAAGATCATTTTGATAATGCATTTGAGCTAGAAGCTCAACTTAAAAATACATCAAAAGAACATTACTTAAATGAAATAAAAGATGTTATTGATAATGCCAGTTTTACTTATGTTCGCCAACGCCAAATGCTTGGATTAGGTCATGCAATTCTTACAGGGGAGCCTCTAATCGGAAGTGAGACTTTTGCTGTAATCTTAGCTGATGACCTCTGTGACTTTGAAGATAAGAGTGTACTGTCTCAGATGATTGAAATTTATAATCGATTTCAATGCTCAATTATTGCAGTTGAAGAGGTTCCTATTGAAGAAACTAATAAATATGGAATTATTACAGGGGAGCTGATTAATGACTCAGACAACATATACCAAGTTACTAATATGATTGAAAAGCCCGAAATTACTAAAGCCCCAAGCAATTTAGCAATTATTGGACGGTATATACTTACTCCTGATATTTTTAGCATCCTAAAAGAAATTAAACCTGATAAAAATAAAGAATTACAAATTACTGATGCGTTATTAATTCAAGCTAAGCAAGGTAAGGTCATTGCGTATAAGTTTAAAGGAAGACGTTTTGATTGTGGTAGTGTTGAAGGTTATGTTGAAGCAACTAATCATTTTGCAAAAAAACTAGGTGTTAAGCCTACTAAAAATAATTTATAAGTAACAAAAATTTACTTATAATTTATTAAATCTAGAATGGGAGATTGAGGTGAAAATTCTGGAACAATCTTAATCAAAATTTCTCGGGCTCTCTGTTGATTTGAATTTTTGCAAGCTTGCTCTAGCTCTAATACAAGTGGCTTAAGCACTTCCCACTCAATCATCGACTCCATAGCACGCATAATTAGTTTATTTTCTGTATTTGTAACATTTGTGCCAACAAGTAATTCTTCATAAAGTTTTTCGCCAGGCCTTAGGCCAGTAAATTTAATTTCTATATCACCATTAGGATTACTATTATTTAATAGCTGTAACCCACTTAAATTGATCATTTTAACTGCCAAATCATAAATTCTTACTGGCTCTCCCATATCAAGAACAAAGACATCTCCACCTGAGCCTAATGCCCCAGATTGAATTACTAATTCAACTGCTTCAGGAATTGTCATAAAATAACGAATAATATTTTTATCTGTAACAGTTACTGGCCCTCCACTTTTTATTTGCTTTCTAAAAAGTGGAATGACTGAACCACTTGAATCAAGCACATTACCAAATCGCACCATTATGAAGCATGTATTATGAAGTTTTTTATCCAATGCTTGAAGAACTAACTCAGATGCACGCTTAGTTGCTCCCATAGTGTTTGTGGGTCTAACGGCCTTATCAGTTGATATTAAAACAAAAGTCTCAACTTTGGAATGAATCGCAGCCTGAGCTGCTAGCAAGGTCCCAATTACGTTATTTAATACACCTTCTGACTGGTTATATTCAACAAGTGGAACATGCTTATAAGCAGCTGCATGGTAAATAGTCTGAACTTTAAATGTGCTAAATACATTCTTCATTCTATTAAGATCTCTAACAGAACAAATAACTGGAATGACCTCAATTTCTTTAAGTTTAAAACTAGAAAGCTCTTGTTCAATTAAATATAGAGAAGACTCACTAATTTCAAAAAGAATAAGTTTTTTAGGATTTAAAAATATAATTTGACGGCATAGCTCTGAGCCGATAGAACCACCTGCTCCTGTAACTAAAACCACTTTATCAGTTATTTTAATTTTTAACAACTCCTCATTTGGTTTTATTACTTCCCTACCTAACAAGTCTTTAACATTGACTTCCTTTAAATCAGCTATTCTTACCTTTCCTCCTGCTAATTCCTCAATGCTTGGAAGGATTTTGATACGAATTGGTAAAAGCTCCAAATTAGCAATTATTGTTTTTCGTTCTTTCATTGAAATAGAAGGCATTGCAATAAATAATTCACGTACGTCATATCGTTCAACAAGATATGATATTTTTTTAAAAGAAAATACTTCAATACCGTTCACATAGACTGACCTTAGAGATTCATCATCATCAATATAGGCAACTTGATTTAAATCATTTGATAGCTTAAGTGATTGAGATAGCTGCATACCAGCAGATCCAGCTCCATAAATAATAATATTAATTTTTCCTATTTTTGTATTTTTACCATAGTCAAAAAATAACCAACGAGCAAATAATCTAGCCCCCCCAATGAATATAATACATAACATCCAGTTTATTAAAATTACAGATCTTGGTATGCCTTGAATTGCAAACATGTAACTTAACAAAACCCAAAATAAAGAGTATAGAACCACTCCTTTAATAATTGACCATAAACCTTTAAAGCCAATATAGCGGATAACTGACCTATATAGTCCAAAACTATAAAAGACTGGAATCGCAAGAAATGGCGCAGCGAAAATAATATTTAACTCAATAGGATATTGCATCGATTCTGATGGCAGCCAAAGATAACCCAGCCTAAGTGAAAACGCACTAAACAAACAAAGTATAACTATAATAGAATCTATAGTCATCATGATAATTTGCTTTAAAATTCTATTGAATTTGGTAATTTTTATTAAAAAATTTTTCAATTTTAGAGCGCCCCTAGAATATATATTTAGTGTGAAATACCATGCCTTCTGATAACCTTAAAAACTGTCATAAGTAATATTTTTAAATCGATAAAAAATGATTTTCTGCGCATGTACTCTTTATCAAGATTAACTTTCTCAAGAATTGTTAAATCATCACGCCCATTTACTTGGGCCCATCCAGTCAGTCCAGGTAATAAATGACTAAGTCCTTTATCTGTCCTAAGTTCAATTAAGTCATATTGATTGAATAAGGCGGGGCGGGGCCCAACAAAACTCATATCACCCTTTAAAATTGAAAAAAACTGGGGCAACTCATCTAAACTATATTTTCTAAGAAAGCCACCTACGGGAGAAAGATACTGATCTGCTTTTAATATTAGATGAGTAGCCACAACTGGAGTATCAATTTTCATCGAACGAAATTTTGGCATTTTAAAAAAATTATTATCACGTCCAACCCTATCTGAAAAATACAATATAGGGCCTTTTGAAGAGAACATAATGAGAAAAGATATTAGTATCATTGGAATCATAAAGATTATTAATAGCAAGATAGACAATATTAGATCAAAAAGACGTTTCATTCATATCCCTAATAGATAATTGTGGGCTAAATCCAAGTGCTTGCAATTTCTCTGAAGAATAACACTCATCTCCCAATAATTTATTAACTTTATACTTCATACTCGGACTAATAATAGCAATCATATTAAATAATACCTTTGGCACAACCCACTTTGGAATAGATTTACCAGCTAAATTACACATGGCTTCATAAATCTCACGAGAAGAATGCGGAGTTCCATCTGTCGCGATAAATATTTCGCCATTAGCACGATCATCATCGGCTACCATTAAAATTGCTCGCACTAAATCATCTACATGAATCATTGACCTTTTATTGCAAGTTTCAGGTAAAGGTGGAAACCAGCCTTTTTTAATACCTGACAACATTAATTGTAAATTACCTTTAACATTAGGGCCATAAACCAATGAGGGGCGAATGATAGAGATATGAATATCTGACTTCTTGGCAATATCTAGTAATGCTAGTTCAGCTTCTCGCTTAGTTTCACCATATATACCATCAGGTCGAGTTTTTGATTTTTCACTTGCACATTGACCAAAAATAGGATTTCCACCTGCCTTAGTACTACTTACAAATACAAAGCTTTTAACGTTTGACTTTACTGCTAGTTTAGCTAATCTTATTGTTGTGTCGACATTAACCTTTTGATAAAGATTATGGATTTTAGTTGCATCACTGATATCGTGAGCGACTCCAGACAAATGAAAAACAGTGTCAATACCATTCAAGCAGTTTTTGGGTATCGATTCTCTTTCAAAATCACAAACAATGTTTTCGTAATTAGAGCTTTTATTTCTTGAGATGGTTCTTATATTGTAATTTTTTATATTAAGAAAATTTATTAATCTCTTTCCAACGAACCCAGTTGCCCCAGTTATTAATGCATTTTTACTCATTCAAAATACTCCAATCAACAAGCCTATCAGCCTCACTAATAGATAAAAAATTAAAATCACTCAACAGTAAATCCATTTTATGTAGAGCTTTCTTAAGGCCATAGTAAGATTTGAACTCTCTAGTTAGACTCAAGCCTTCTAACTTAGGCTGCCTATGGTCGAAGTCCCTAGGATGAAAATAAGTCATCGTGTAGTCCTCTTTAGAAACAATGTGCTTAATTACTGGATAAGGCCATAATCGAAAATAACCTCCACCTGTAAATATCATTTTTTTTCCAAGAATGCTGCTTACACTCATTGGAAACTCTTTGATAGAGTTTCCCAATGGTGTAATAATTTTTTTTGGAGCTGGAAAGGCGATATTAGAAATTCCACCATAATCTCTTGATGCTGGAAATATAGAAGAGTCTATAGTAATTCCTTGATCAATCATAACATCAAAAGCCCACATATTAGCATTAGTAATACTAAAGGCAGGGGCTCTATACATATAAACTTTCTTTCCTATTTCAGCTTGAATACAGTCAAGGGCAGTATATAGATCATCACTAAATTGTTGCTCAGACATTAAAGAAACAAGACGATGACTATCAGAATGACACCCGATATCATGCCCTCTATCATTGATAAGCTTGATAACTCCCGGTGAGTTACGTGCAACCTCACCTAAACAAAAAAAACTTGCCTTTTGATTATGCCGATCTAGCATATCCAAAATAAAATTAATGTTGTAATCAAGTCTTTTCTCTAGGCTGTTTAAAAGTCGTGAATTATTAAGAAATTCATCATCGAACCTAATGTGATACCATTCTTCAATATCAAAAGTAATAATATTCATCTTATATCCTAATTTACTTCCCAATCATTAAAATCCATTACCTTATCATTAACTTGTTTAGTATTTAATATTTCACCAAACATGGATAGTTAGAGTACTTTAAGCATTATTTTTTAATCTAACTTAGCGATTAAAAAATACTCACGATGATTGTCTTGTATTTCGTAATTAGAGATATCTGATGTACTCATTAATTTCTCAAGAGACTCTTTAGAATAATAAAAAAGTGGGCACTTTCTCATATTGTATCTAATTTTTCTCTGCCAGCCCAAGAATCCACCTGGCTTAGGAAAGCTAGCAAGAATATACTTACTTGTATCGCTCTTTAACTTAAGAAATAATTCCTCTGGATTGCTAATATAGTCAAACAAGCCCATTAAAATCGAAGCTTCGTGTTTTTTATCAATTTCAATATCAAAGTAACTACCAACAATATATGTGTTACTTTTAAATCCTAATTTTTGGCTATTAGTTTTAGCAATATTTAACATCTCTTGTGCTAAATCAACACCTGTAACTGTCATGCCATTTTTGGCCAGATCCAGAGAGTATCTGCCAGATCCACAACCAACATCTAGTATAGTTTTTACGTTACTATCAGTTAAAAAATCAATTGTTCTTTTGTACCTCTCATACATTGATTGTCTAAATAATTTATCCGTAATTCTATTAAATAGATTACGTGGCTTTCCATCACCATATATAGAATCAAAATCTTCAGCATAACTTGAAAAGAAATCTTTTACTCCTTTCTCATCTTTCATAATTTATCACCCTCTCATCTTTCATAATTTAATTTTCTTATTTAAAGATATATTTTCTTCATTTTACATTTCATGGATTAAAAATCCCTTTTATAGAGGCTACATAGGGCTCTTCGCCAATAAATATTCCCAAAACTCATTGAGAAAAATATCATCATACATTTTAATCATATTTAACTGATATTAAGCCAAATTTACTAATTACGTTAGAATTTTATCACATTGTTTAATCAATGTGAAAACCCCGTCTCTTTTAATCACTTTCAAAAAATATCATCCTTAAAATTACTATATCAAACCAAAAGGATGAAAGCTTCTTATGCTCCAAAACTAGTACAACTTTATCAAGAATTTAAAACTGGACTGTCAAATTTATATTAATCTTCTAGGAGAAATTATGAACTACAGAAGCATCAAGAATATCCTGTGCAAAGTCAGCAATATTAAAAATTATATCCAATGACTTTAATTCAGATAATGGAATTTTTTAAAAAAATAACATATAACCGTTTCAAAATTAATATTAACCGTACTAGATATTATACAAATATGGAACTTAGAAGCTTTAATAATCTAAGGCTCTATTAAGCTTGATACGATAGTTAATAAAATCATAATTTTTTTTCTTTTAAGCCTTCATAAAGATCAGTAAACCAATTTTCTAACTGAGTTATTAACTTATTTCGATCAAATTCTTTTTGAACATAAATCACAGCTTGATTACCAAGGTTGTTTAATTTCTCTTCACACAATTCAGACATTGTGAGTATATTTCGTGCAAGTTTTTTATAGTCCCCCGAATTTGCAATATAACCACAATTAGCTTCCTCAATAATACGTGAACCCTCACCTGACATCATAGTAAGTATAGGCTTTCCTGCTGACATATAAGATTGGGCTTTGCCAGGTATCCACTTAGAAAGCACTGGATGCAATTTAAGCGTCAATAAAAGAGCGTCGGCTGATGCATAAAAAGATGGCATTGATTCTAGAGGATGGCGCCCCAATAGATATATATATTCTTCTAATTTGAGGGTAACAATTTCTGACTTTAGCCACTCCAATAAACGGCCATCTCCAACAATAAAAAATTTAACTTTTGCCTTTCTACCCTTAATTATTTCCGCAGCTTTAAGAATTGAGGGAAAATCTTGCATGTCACCTATATTGCCCGCAAATAAAATTTTAAATGTATCTTTATATTGATCAATTTCTGTAACCCTAGATGTTATTAAGTTAGAAAATACATTTTCAGACCAACTTGGAAAATATTTAATTTTATTATGATCTTCACAATAATAGGAAATTTCATCATAAAAAGGTTTAGATACTCCAAGAATTAGATCACAGCGTTTATATATGAATGAAACTAATTTACCAACCAGTTTCATTACAAGATTCGATTTATCAAAGCTAACTGTTTCAAGAGATTGTGGCCATAAATCTAAAACCCAAAATACTACAGGTGCTTTTTTTAACTTTCTAAAAAAAATTGCAGGCAAACCGACTGTAACTGGCGAAGGTTGAAAAACAAAAATCATATCAAACTGTTTTCCTTTTAGTTTCCAGCCACCTAACAAAGTAGCAGATATAAAAAAAGAACAATAATTCATAATTAATCTTATTGAACTTCCTCTCCCTCTTTTCAGTAAGGGAACCCTTATAACATTAGAGCCATTAAATTGATTAAAAAATGATGGTTTTTTTTTAAACTCTGAAAAAATTTCCCCATCTGGATAATTTGGTTTCCCAGTTAACACAGTAATTTGGTGATTTCTTTTCACTAATTCAGTGACTAAATCATTAATTTTAAAATTCTCAGGCCAAAAATATTGTGTAACTATAAGAATACGCATCTTTAATTACTTAGTATTGCCTCCAAACAACTCTTTTTACATAGTCGGTGTAACTATGAATAATCCTAACCACTTTATCAGAGACATTTGGCACACTGTAGTCAGAAACTTTACTCAAAATTCTTGTCTGACCCTTAGGCTGATTATCTAAAATAGTGATTGCTTGAAATATCCGCTCGATTTCAAGGCCAACCATCATTACAGCCGCCTCCTCCATTCCCTCAGGTCGTTCATGAGACTCTCGAATGTTTAAAGCAGGAAAATTAAGAATTGATGACTCCTCGCTAATAGTACCACTATCTGAAAGAACAACTTTTGATGAAATTTGTAGCTTGTTATAATCTTTAAACCCAAGTGGCTTTAATAATTGAACTTTTTCATGAATTTTTACTTTAGAAATATCTATACGTTTTTGCGTTCGAGGATGTGTAGAAACTATAACAGGTAGATTATATTTCTCTGCAATACTGTTTAAGACTTCAATTAGTTTTTGAAAATTCTGCTCTGAATCAATATTTTCTTCTCGGTGAGCACTAATAACAAAGAACTGGCCCTCATCTAAATCTAACCTCTTTAAAATATCAGATTTTTCTACACCATTTTGATAGTAGGATAAGACTTCATACATTGGGCTGCCAATTTTAATAATCATATCAGGAGAAAGGCCTTCGCTTAATAGATAATCACGAGCAATAGAACTATACGTTAAATTAATATCTGCAGTGTGATCTATGATTCTGCGATTAATTTCCTCTGGAACTCTTTGGTCAAAACATCTATTACCAGCCTCCATATGAAATATTGGAATTTTTCTTCTCTTAGCAGGAATTACAGCAAGACAACTATTTGTGTCGCCCAAAATTAACATTGCTTCAGGCTGAATTTCATCCAGTACTTTATCGACTTCAATAATAACATTACCAATTGTCTCAGCTGCACTTTTACCAGCAACATTCAAAAAATAATCAGGCTTTCGAATTTCAAGATCCTTAAAAAATACTTCATTTAATTCATAGTCATAATTCTGTCCTGAATGAACCAGTATATGATCGCAGCAATCATCAAGTTTTGCTATTATGCGTGACAAACGGATAATTTCTGGACGAGTTCCAATAAATGTCATTACTCTCATTTTTTTCATATTAAACCTCACAAGAAATTGTATCTGGAAGTTGGCTGTTAAAAATTTCATTTGCCCACAAAATAACAATCATCTCGATGCTTCCAATATTAGTTATATCATGAGTCCAACCTGGAACTGTTTCTACGACCCAAAACTCATCTTCTGAAGTAAAAATTTCATGGGTTTCATTAGTTGCAATATTACGAAATTTAAAATGAGCTGATCCTTTAATTACTAGAAATTTCTCAGTCTTAGTATGGTGATAATGGCCACCACGAGTGATTCCAGGATGAGCAGTAAAAAAAGAAAATTGGCCACAATTAGTTGTTTTAAGAACTTCAACAAATTTACCTCTTTCATCAATATTTTCAGGAAGCATATACGAAAAATTATCAGGAGACAAATAACTAACATAGGTTGAGTACAATGCACGAATTAATCCAGTTCCTACGGAGTCAGAAATCAAACTAGTGCGAGAATTTTTAAAGCTCTTAATCTGTTCTCCTAACATACCAAGTGAAATAGAATATTCAGGCTCAACAGATAATCGAGAAAAGCCATTAACTTTATTCTGAAGTAATCTTATAATTTCATTTACAACATCATCAATATAAGTGAGGCGAAGGACTGTAGACGAATTATTGATTTTTATGGGTAGGTTATTTGCGATATTATGGCAAAAAGTTGCTACAACAGAATTATAGTTAGGTTTACACCACTTACCAAAGACGCCAGGGAGTTGATAAATTACAACAGGATTACCAGTTTCTATAGAAAACTTCTCAACAATTACTTCAGCTTTATGTTTACTTTTTCCATAAGAATTATCAAGACCAACTTGGATTGATGAAGCAAGAATAAGAGGTATTTTTTTGCCAGTTTTTTTTATTAAATCACAAATAGCTGAAGTTAGCTCAACATTTACAGTTGAAAATTCTAAATCATTATCAGGTCTATTTACACCTGCAAGATGGACAATTACATCAGATTGATTAACATACTCTGAAAGAATATTAAATGAGTCTTTTCGCGTAAAGGACAGTGTAGAAAAACCTTTACATTCATCTAAATGAACAATTAAATTTTTTCCAATAAATCCACGACTACCAGTTACGAGAACTTGCATTTTATTTTTCCAAATTCTCAGGCTCACCCCTAAGAACATCTTTAATAAAAGAGTTCTTCATTAATAGTAATTTCATACCATTAATATCTAAGCGATCTGTATTATGAGAATTATAGTCTTCAGATAGTGAGATTTTTTCTTCACCTTCATCAAAAAACTTAGCATAGTTTAAATCTCGCAAGTCTGCTGGAATACGAAAGTAATCACCCATATCTTCAGCAGAAGCTATCTCTTCTCTACTTAATAATGCCTCAAAAAGCTTCTCACCATGACGAGTACCAATTATATCAACCGGATGATCAGGAACGCCCATTAAATCAGTTATTGCATGAGCCAGTGTATCAATTGTTGTTGCAGGTGACTTTTGAACAAAAATATCTCCAGGTCGGCCTTTAGAAAATGCATAAAGAACTAGTTCAACTGCATTTTCTAATGTCATCATAAAACGAGTCATATTAGGATCAGTAAGTGTTAAGGTTTTACCTGAGCGAATCTGATCAATAAATAATGGTATTACAGAGCCACGAGAACCCATAACATTTCCATATCGAGTAATACATATAACAGTTGAATCACTATTTTTTGACTTAGAAATAGCCACTTTTTCCATTAAAGCTTTTGAAATACCCATGGCATTAATAGGATATACAGCTTTATCAGTACTTAAACAAATAACTCGCTGAACTCCAGAAATAATTGCTGCTTCTAGAACATTTTCAGTTCCTATAACATTTGTTTTTGTTGCTTCCAAAGGATGAAATTCACATGAAGGCACTTGCTTAAGTGCTGCAGCATGAAAAATAAAATCTACCCCTCTGACTGCGTTTAATATTGACTGATATTCACGAACATCGCCAATATAAAATTTGATTTTTGAGTTATTATAATGCCTTCGCATATCATCTTGTTTGCTCTCATCACGACTAAAAATACGAATTTCTTTAAGTTCAGAATCTAGAAATTTTTTTAGGACAGCATTACCAAAAGACCCAGTACCACCGGTAATAAGTAATGTTTTATTTTTGAGCATCATAGTATTTTAGGTTATTTTTAGGTTATTTTTAGGTTTAAATTCAAAAATATATATATTTACACAGTCATAGAATGAAATATTTTTATTTTTTTCTCAATCTCAGGGTAATTAATTAGTACAGCCTTATACTTACCCTTAAAAACAAACAAACTACCCGCTGCTGCACCAATAATTCCACATTCCTGTATTAAACTCTGTATGTCTTCTAAGGAGCCTGCGCCTCCTAAAAACGTCATAGGAATACTTAATTCTTTTTTAACTTGTTTGGCTAATGAGACATCATAGCCTCGCATTAAACCATCGCAATCTATGGAATTAATTAGAATTTCCCCAGCACCTGCCTCTTCAACCTGCTTTATAAAGCTCATTAAATCAAGATTATGAGCTAGACTTGCATTATGTGAACAAATTTCATATCGAGTTCCTAAAAAAGACCTTGTTTTTCGAATGTCTAAAGCCACTACTACACTTTGCCTGCCTAACTCTTCAGATATTTCTGTAATAATGGAGGTGTCATAAATTGCTGCAGAGCTTATTGCTATCTTCTCAACACCTAAACTAATAATCTTCTTTGCCTGCTCTTTTGTCTTAATACCACCACCGTAACAAAGGGGCATTCTGCATTCAGAAGCTAGTTTAGATATAACTGCGTAATTTGGCTCAGAATTATTGACTGATGCATCAATATCAAGCACAATCAACTCATCCACCTCCTTTTCATTGAAAATTTTAACAGCATTTATGGGGTCACCAAGATACTTAGGATTTTCAAATTTTTTTGTCTTCACTAAACCTCCTTTGTGTATCAATAAGCAAGGAATAATTCTAGGTAGCAACATCTTAAATTTCCGCAAAATTCTTTAATAATTGAGAGCCAGAATGATGACTTTTTTCAGGATGAAACTGCACACCATGAATGTTGCCTTTAGAAACTGAGCAAGTAAAATCAAAACCATAAAATACATTAGCAGTTTCATTTGAAGTTTCGCCACATTCAAAATAATAAGAGTGTAGAAAATAAAACCTTGCATTTTTTTCAAGATTCTCAAACAACGGCTCTCCTGATTTTGGATATATGTTATTCCAACCCATATGAGGCAATGGTAACTTTGAAGCTTTTTTATTAGAATGAAATGAACGAACCCTTCCAGGAATTAGCCCTAAACCCGGCAAAACTCCTTCATCACTTGAACTTGCCATCATTTGCATTCCTACACAAATACCTAGAATAGGAATCTGATCTTTCAATACTAAAGTCTCTAAGGTTTCTCGCATTCCTGATTGATTTAGTAATTTAATCGCATGATCAAAAGCACCAACACCTGGGAGAATAATTTTGGTAGCCAAATTTAAATCAGACTCAGTTTTTGCTAGATTAGCTTCAAAACCTAAACGCTTAAAAATTGTCAAAAAAGCTTCAACATTACCAAGTCCATAATCAACTATGCTTATCATCGAAAATACCTTTTTTCTAACCCTAATACACTTAAAAAATTAGCTCCAAACCCTATTATTCTGCGCTTATTTCGATAATCTGTGGCGGTTTTATTTTGGCCTTCAAAAATATCATGTAATTGGCCACTAGTAAGATCTAACTTATTAGCAACATACTCGAATTCTTGCTGTAAAAATTGCTCGTCCATTTCGGGATTAGAAACTCTATCAAGCGCCTCACTTCTTGACATTTGCCCAGTCATAATTAAACTTGAAAAATGTGCGCGCCTTTTTTGAAACCCAAACTTACGTGGCAACCAATAGTCTTCAAAAAAACGTGTAAATCGAGATTCATGATGCTTGTGTTGAAATTTTTTCCAGCCAAAAAGCCGTTCAAGCTCATTTTCAGCATCTTTTTTAATAAAAGGAACAAGGTTTAATGGCGCAGATACCTTCATTCCGATTATTCGCTGATAAAAAATTTTAGAAACCAAAACATCAACTAAAGGAAATGAATCGAGTCTATTTTTACCAAATTGAGCATGGATATCGTTAAAAAGCATCTTATCTATTCCCAGATAACCGCCCCATTCCTCAGGCTCTCGGCAACACTCAGTTGAGAAATTAGAACCTGTTATGATTGTTTTAATTTTATGCTTTCGAGCAAATTTATACAAACTTGAAAAAAAAGCTGCGTCCTGAGGTAAATCTTGATCAGGTATTTGTGATTTAAGAAAAGCCACTTGTAAGTCTTTCATCTCTTCCCAATTAATAACTTCAGTATAAAGATCAAGCCCCAAGCCGTCAACAAGCTTTTCAATATTTCCTACAGCTTGATCTGTATTCCAACCAGCATCAACATGAAATAGTAAGGGATTTAACCCCATCTTTTCTTTAACCACATATGCCACATATGAACTATCTAATCCACCACTAAGGCCAATTATGCAATCAAAATCTTTTCCCTTTCCTTCTTGTCGAATTTTATTAGCTAATAGAAGAAGATCTTCTTTCCCTTTTTCACCAGTATCCCAACTTGGATCAATTATTGAGTTAAAGTTTTGACAGTAGTCACAATAACCATTTTTATCGTATTGGATACCTGGATCAGATGAATCCATAATGCAATTACTACAAATGGAATAATTTTTATTTTTCATTCATATTAATAATAGTAAAAAAAAATATCACAATAAAGTTTAAATTTACTATTTTTCAATTATATTATGAAGATAATTATACGAATAGTCTATTAGACTTAAAAAGCATTTCCACGCCATTCAAATATTTTGAAAATTTACTTAATCTGATTGGAATTTGATTCGTTATTATACTTACACCCTCATGATCACTTGGCAAATACTTAACTTCAACAATAATTCCATCAGTTTTTTCAGAATTGTGTAATTTGGGTATATTTGTTGTATTGGGATAATAGCTCATTCCAGTATCAATAGTAATTCGATACTTTTGATCTGCAGAAATTAAGTACTTGCGCCTATACCTATTAATCAAAACTGGCCTTAAAAGTGGTAATATAGTATAAAGTACAGAATAATCATTTGCATTACTATCTAATAATAAGTCTACTTGCTGGGCAGCTTTAAGCATTGCCTGAGTTGTTTGAAAAGTAGAAAGCTTCCACTTCATTTTATCGCCTACATGACCAAATTTTCTTTTTAATTCAAGAGTTGGAGTAATCTCAGAACTCTCCATATCGCCATACCATCTCATTCTCACTTTTATACGTTGAGAGTCTCCTTCAACACCGTGACGAAACATACTAAATTCGTTAGTATCAAAGTAAACATTATTAACAAACCTTTCAGGGTAAGCAGTTTTAAAAGATGAAGGGTGTGTTAAAAAATAATTTAGTATTTGTGAAACACTAATATCATTCGAATAAAATTTTCTTTCGTACCTTAGTTCGTTTGGCATATTAGTACAAATCTTCTCGTAAAGAGGATGCGTTTGGTTTTACTTTGACTCCATCAAACAGCAATACAGAGCCTTCTTCCAATAAGTACTCTTGATTCACATTTTTACTCGTATATCTCCAAATATCTGCCTTTGGAGATTGAAATTCTTGTTTTTTCTGGAAAACAGTAAAACCAATCTCTGAATCTTTAATACTTGATTCTAATAGCTGAAGATAAGATGAGTCTTTAATAGCAAAACCAATTCTAGAATTATTAATATTTATTCCACTTGCATAAACAAAACTACCCTCTCCAATACTTACTGCCTTATCACCAGAATTATAGCTATTTATTTGAGATAACTCCACGGTGCTGCCTGACAAGTCAATTGAATCATTACCAATATTATAAAAATCTGAATTTAGGATGGAACCATTTGAAAAATCTAGATCAATTCCATCTGACAAGGAATCTTTTATAGTGATATTGTCAATTGAAAATTCACTTCTTATTATGTTAATTACATCCTCTGCCAGGTTTTTTGAAAATAGAGAATTTTCAATAATGACATCAGACTCATAAAATGTCAACACCGATGATAATGTCTGACTGGTATTCATTATATTTTGACCTCTAAAATCGACAAAATCCATAAATGATTGCCCACTGGCTTTGATTACCAGAATTCCTTCTCCTGAATTATCTGAACTATGTATTTTAATCATGTTATTACTATCACCTTTCATATTAATAGGTGAATAGGAAATAATCTTAGAAGATGCTACTAAATCAATATTTGTACCTGGAAGTACGTGAAGTTGATACATCTTTGGAACAATTAAATCTTCATTTAATACAATATTACCTGGGCCTAAATATATATCATAATTATCTATCTGAAGAAACTTAAATTTATTGATGTTCCCAGCTTTCATTTCACCCAAAGACTTACCACCAAAAAAGAAATTTTGTTCATGAACATTGGGCATTCCAATTACAGAATATTTAATCTTCCCAATTAATTGGTCACCAGGGCTAGTCGAATTACCTAAATCATCATTAACAAAATTAATAATATTACTTTTATTTAACTGATTATTTGAAATACCATATATATATTTGTTAAATAAAGGTTGAAAGCTTTTATTATCAAGTTCTACTTGAACAACTTTAACTGGAAGTTTAGCCTTATTATTTATATCAAGTGATAAAGTTTCACCATCATATTGAATATCTTTTATATAAATAGGTGCAGTTAATTTAAGCCTTAATTTAATTGCATCTCGCTTATTTAGTATTTTATCTTCATCATAATAAAACAATGGGGAAAGCCCTGTTAATGGATGAGAAGACCAAAGATCTGCATATGGAAAATCACTATAGATAAAATCTAAATTATTGTTAATAGTTATATTGACATCATCAAGATAATCTTCAATATAACCAAATGAAGATAATCTATTGAGCTCTTGGATATACTTTTCATATAACACTGAATTATTATCCTCAATGCTAAATAATCTTTCATACCATGGTCCATAACTCCAAAACCCATCCTCGCCTCTAAAATCTTTTAATTGTGATACTAAAACTGGATAATCTTTATCCAGAAAATGGCCATCATTACCAATTGGTTCAAACATTTGACTAATTGGATTAAAATATAATCTAATACCATCTGGTATGGTTCCATGAAGCATTGAAAATAAATCAGCTATAGCAAAAAATCTAGCTAATTTATCTGTATCGAATACCTCGTCAACATTTAAATCACCATTAATAAACCTACGCAGCAGATCTGAAGCTTGGGCCAATAAAATAGGGTTTTTTTCTGACCACTGTTTTTTTTGATATGGTGAAACTTTAATATTATCCCAAAAATTATTAGCATTCATCCCATCATTAAATGTGAACTTAAAAATTGGACCATCCCTTCTCTTGTTAGATTCTATAAGTAATTTGTCAGATTTTTCTTCGGCTGCATATACACCCCTACTCTTTCCATTTACATTTAGTGAGATAAACTGATAATTCAATCCAATCAAGCCTTCACGTTTTAAAAAGTCATGAAATATCCACTCATAAATATAATTTCTTGTGACAGGATGTTGAATTGAAAACTTACGCATCCCTAATAAGGTGTCATCTTTAACTTCAACACGAAAAGACCATCTTTCTGGATCAGCCCAATGTATCTCCCTGTCACCTTGTAACCTTATTTTTGCCTTAACTGATTTATTATCAGTCCTTATACTTGCAGAGACATAAGTCTCTCGCCTACCATTTCCATTATTATTAGAAATTTTCTCTAATTCAGCATAGTTTTTAAGCTTAATATCTAAATTAAAAGTAGGAAAATCCGAATTAAACCCCATAACTCTTTTTATTGGAAAACGAAAGCGAGAAAACGATTCAATTGTTTTGTTAATAGTTTTTGAAATAACATTTTGAGGAATAAATGGATCTTGAGATTTAACCTCACTTATTGACCATCCAATAAAAACAATAACAATGATTGAAATAAAGGATGATATAGATATTAAAGTTCTTTTTAGCCACTTTAGCTTATTGCTAGCTTTAATGCTATTTTCTATTGTAAGCATATATTTAAAGACTTTTTAGAAAATTTTAGCTTCTTCTATAAATGAATATGTTAATCCTTTAGAAACTAAATCTAATTCATTTTTTATTAACTCTAATTGATCATAACTTGAAATATTGATAAGGTAAACAAGCTCAGTTACATCTTCACCAACATCAAATCTTTTAATATGTGCATTTGCAACCTGAGACATGACGATAGAATTAATTGTATTAGCATTAATATCATCTTCAATTGGCAATTTGATTGTGAAGTAAATATTATCAGTAGTATCACTTGCACTAAAAAATTTTTTATGCGCTAGAAACAACACTAGTATCAAAAAGAATGAAAGCATAGTAATAGTTCCATTATCCGCACCAAAGCCCAGACCGACAGCAATGGCTAAGAATAAAAATGCCAATTCTTCAGGCTCTTTAATTGCAGCTCTAAATCTCACTATCGATAGAGCACCAACCAAGCCCAAGGATAAAGCTAAAGAAGCCTTTACAACAGTAATAATTAAAGTTGTAGTAACACCAATCATGAGAAAGCTTTTTGCTAGGTGACTTCTATTAGTCAAAGAGGTGCCAAATTTTATATAAAAAGCACTCAAGATTGAACAGACAACAGCTGAAAGTACGATATTTATAGTTAGTGATATAAGGCTTATATTGCCAACATAATTAGTTAATAAAGCTGAGTCTATTATTCCTTCCATTGATTAATCACTCTTATTGTAATAAGTCACAGATGATACCTAATAATAAAAAGAAGACATAATAGCTTTTTTTCATTTTTTTGAAACATTATTCTTTTCAGATAATTGTTTAAATACTACCAAAAATATCCCAAAATAGATAAAAAGCGTTACTGATCTATGGGAAAGGGTAGTACCAATTATTATTAAAATTAAATAAATCCATATTTTATTGTTAGTAAACTTTGTAATATGAGCCACAGGATAATAAAAAGCCATCACAAAGATAAGCAAACCAACAATCCCAGAACTATAAAGTACTCTAATAATCTGTGCATGTGGATAGAGGGAGAAATCATCTGACTTAATCATATTTATATTAAGAACGGATTCTGAACCATAACCAGTTCCAAATATTGTAGAGAGTACATTGCCATCAGAGATTTCCAAAAACCTATGAAATATTGGATATATGTTTGGAAGCTGGCCAAGAAAAATATCAGGAATATCACCGAGAGACATTAAACCATCAAATAGAAAGGGCAACATATTCATGTACTTACCAATTCGGCTAAAACTTATATAATTTAGATATACTACAAACCCTAAAAAAATAAAAATTAGAAAAATTATAAATAGTTTTTTTAAATTTAAATGTCTTAGTTGATACAAAAGAATCAAACCGATGGATAAAAATAATCCAAGTAAACCAGAAACTGAAACGGTTAATGTCAAAGTAATTAATATTAAAGAAAACAAAAAGAATCTTCTTTTTTTCTGCATTTTCCATTCATCAAATAGATAAATCATCGCAATCCCAAAAATTAAATACACAAAGGCATCTCTTGGTTCTCCAGCCAAACCATGAAAGCGAAATGATGATCCTGTATCCCTAATTAAACTTATAGGAACTAGATCAAAATTAAAATATACAGTAGAAACAACATCGATCAATCCAATTGCAAGATTCGCATAGAATAAGAAAAAGAAAACCTTAAAAAAATAATTAATTATTTTATCATTTGATAAAAAATAAGATGCTAATACCACAAAGTAAAAAAAATAAAAAATTGCAATAATATATTCAGTAATTGGCCTCACATATTCCAAAGTAAAGAATGTTTGGGATTGCGTAAAAAAAATACCATCAAGATGGTAGTAGCCAAAAAGAAACCCAAATACACCAACAATTATAGAATATAAAATAAAAATCCAATAAATACCAGTGCCCTTAAAAGAGACTATAAAAGACTTTCTATGAAAAAACAAGATGGATAAAGCAACTAAACAAGAAACAATAAATTCTAAAATTTTAGAAATATTTCCACCTATTCCAATAACTCCCTCATGAGCAATATAAAAAAAAAGCAATGGGTGTAGTTGTACTGACCATATATAAAGCTTGCTTAAGAATGGTATTTTAGATGTATCTTTTTGAGTTAATAAAATTTCACTAGACATTTATTAATTTCACTTGGAGCTCATAATTAATTTAGGGTTATTATGCCTTTAAAGTTATTTAGACCCTCTATTTATTAAGCCATTTTTTATACCATTCAATAGACTTACTTAAGCCATCTGGTAATGAGTTTGAGGGACTCCAGCCAAAATATTCATGTACTTTGTCATAGTTCATATATTGACATTGGATTTCACCAATTGCTTTCTTTTCATTCATGAGATGAAGAATTTTTTCAAAATCATTTTCATTTCCAATTAATTTGTAAACACTTTCTAGAACATTGCGTACTGAAATTGGCTCATTTGTTCCAGCATTAAATACTTCACCAGAAATTATTTTAGGATTATCAGATAAAGATTCACCAATTTTTAAATATAAATCCACTACATCATCAACATATAGAAAATCTCTAATCATAGAACCATCGCCTCTAGGAATAAATCTAGAAAATCCCAATGCAGATCTAATTGAATCTGGAACCAATGCTGAAAAATTTAATTGACCAGGGCCATAAATATTGCTGAACCTAGTAATAGCGATTGGCATTTTGAAAATCTCATTGGCATAAACCTGGGTAATCATATCTGCACATGCTTTAGAAGTATCATATGGATATTTTGGAAGTAATGGATAATCCTCTCTATATGGCATTTGATCAGCACCATATGTACCATATGCCTTATCAGTTGAGGCAAATACTGCAGACTCGATTAAATCACCATGGATTCTCATTGCCTCAAGTAGAGTATATGTTCCTCGAATATTTGTCTCAAAAGTCAAATAAGGGTTTTTTAAACCAATACCAACCTCAACCTGGGCAGCAAGATGATAAACAACATTAATATTATTCTCAGACATTACCCTACTCATAAGATCTTTATCAGTTAGCTCACCTTTTATAATTACAATTTCTTTTTCAAGGCCTTCAAAATATAAAAAAGTTTGAGAAGAATGATTGCGAATAAGGCCAAAAATATTAGCACCTTTAATTAAGAGTTTCTTAGCAAGATTACCACCAATAAAGCCATTAATTCCAGTTATAAAAACATTTTTTCCTTGCCAAAAATTTTGATTCATTTTTTTTACCTTATTAAATTTTAGTAATATTTTTTTGAGCTTCAGAAAGCTCTTTAACAGTATTGATGGTTATATGAATACCTTCATGCTTATAAGCACCAAGAAGACCCTTACTAGCAATTTTTTCTAAAAACTGGGAAAAACTAGACGATTCTTCTATCATGTATGACATATTATTATTAAAATAAAAATATCCAATATTTATCCATTTATCTAGTTTTGGCTTTTCTTTAAATCCAAGAACTTCACCTTTATCACCAATATCCACAATTCCAAATTGACTTATAAGCGGCCACACAGCCATTGTTACTGAATATTTTGATGAGATATGAAATTTTTTCAAGTTAGAAATATCAATATTTGAAATTGTATCTCCATAGAGCACCATAAAATCACCTTCAATGTAAGGAAGTGCATCTTTCAATCTTTGAATAATGTCAGCATCGCCTGAATCAATTATTTGAATATTGGCTTTTGAGTATTCTTCACTTATATAACTTTCAATTTTGTCAGATTTATATCCAGTTAAAATAATTAAATCAGTCATATTAAATTTTGCAAGATGGTCAATAATATGTGACAAAATAGATTTTTCATTAATTTTTACAAGAGGCTTTGGAATGTCATTAGTTAAAGGATGTAAGCGCTCTCCCTTTCCTCCACACAAAAGAATTGTCTTGACTATGGGGTTTTTAATAAAATCATTTTTTTGCATATAAAGCCAATTTCTTTGTAAATATATCTGCAGTTATAACCTTATTCCTATTCTCTTTACTACCAATAAATCTTTTAACAGATCGAGAAATTGATCTTGGCGAACTAGGATCAAAAGTCTCAGCAGGATCAATTAAATCTCGAACATAATCAAGCTCAGAAGCTATGACTGGTAAATTATAATTTGCAGCTTCAACAAGTGGAATACCAAAGCACTCAAAAAAAGAAGGGTAAATCAACGCACTAACTTTTTGGTAATGTACAAGTAGTTCTTCTCTTGTCAGGTTAGGTTTAATAAATATCTTAAGATTATTTTTTTTAATTTTTTCAGTAATTTTATTATATAGGACCGTATTATCGTCAATTGTCAATACAAGTATTGGGTAAATATTCTCTTTGGCAAGCATTTCCCATGCGCTGATAAGGTTAATATGATTTTTATATACCTCTCCAGATGCAACATAAAGAAAACTATTTTCCATAGCTTTTTTATTAACACTCGCTAGATCTAAATTTTTAAATGGTATCACTTCAATTGAATTATCAGCATAGCCTAATTTTATAAGCAAATCTTTCATTACCAAATTTTGCACAAAAATATGATCTGACTTTTTAAGATATATTGAAAATGCAATTTTTTCTATTAACAATCTCAATCTGACTAACAAAGGCAATCCTGAAGTAGGATAATCATCAATAACATATCTATTCATAATATACTGGATGACAGTTCCACTAAAACGCCTAAAGGTTGGTAAATCACTTATATTAATTATGACATCATTTTTACTGGAAAGAACTTTAACTAACCTATTGACATAGAAAATTCTCTGAAATTTTGAAATAGCTGTAATAAAAATATTCTCAGAAGAATATAAGCTAGCATCATATCTTGAATCAGCTAAAACGTAGAAATTTATTGTTTTAATTTTCATAGCTGCACTTAAAAGGTCATTAAGCATTACCTTTCCCCCACCACTATGAATATCTGAGGCAATTATTATAATTTTCATATAGTTATAATTCTTTAATTATTTTTTTATAAAGGCACAACTAGTTATTGATAAGAAGATTCTTTAATCTTTTAATTATCCTCTTTAGACCTAAATATAGGATTCTTTCTCTAAATAAAATAACTAGAGATCTATAAAATAATTTTTCTCGAAAATAGCTAATAGCTAAATTTACATATTGATGCCTTAATCCAGATACAGCTCTTTTATCAGGTAAGAATTTAGATATTAACTCTATGGATTCTTTACCACTAGTTATTGCAAATGATTTTGACAAGTTATTATCATGAATTCTATACCCACAAGTTACATCCTGAATGGCCTTAAACTTAAAATCAAGGGCAAGGTGAATTAAGACCCAATAATCTGTCGCACACTTGAAATGAATTGGAAATCCACCACAACTTAGAAAAATTTCCTTATCCAAAACAACTGATGGGAATGGAATAAAATCCTCTTTAGCAAGGTCTTCAAATATAAATCCATCTTTTAATTTTGATTTCTTTGGAAATATTTTTTTAAGTCCCGAATCTTCAAAAAATAGCTCGGCACGGCTATAAACAACTGCAATATCTTTATCTGAAGAGAATATTTTCATTTGTTTTTCTAGTTTTTTTGGATACCAATAATCATCACAATCTAAAAATGCAAGATATTCCCCTTTTGATTTTTCAACTGCAAAAATTCTTGCCTCTCCAAGCAAAGAGGTGCTTTTAGACTTAAAATATTTTAATTTATCATTATAAGATTTCGCAATTTCAGAACTTCTATCAGTAGATGCGTTGTCCCAAAAAATAATCTCCCAATTCAAGTAACTTTGCATATAAACCGAATCAATTGCTTCTTTTAAATACCGATCAGAATTATAGCAGTTCATTATTATAGATACCAACGGCGTTACTTTACCTCTATCATTCATTAGTTCGATAAAAGTCAATAGAATTAGTTAAACCTTTATTTAAATCAATTTTTGGCTGCCATTCTAGTAGAAGTTTAGCTTTATCAATATTTGCATAAAGTGCCATATTTTCACTTTTTCTATAAGCAATTTTTCCAAACTCTGGATTTCCATTTCCAATTAAATTCTGTATCTTTTCAACAACACTCCGTATTGAAGTTGAATCACCCGAAGCCAAATTGATAACTTCGCCCAAAGCCTCATCTTTCGTAAGTGATTGAAGTATCCCTGAAGTAATATCATCAATATAGCAAAAATCCCGTAACTGATCTCCTTTTGAGACAGGAAATTTTTTTCCTAAAAGACAGCCTTGAATAATTTGTGGTATAAAACGTTTATTGTTCTGCCCCTCACCGTAAACTAGAAATAAACGTAAGATTACAACTGGAAATTTTTCAGTTTGGTATAACATTTTGAGCAATTTAGTTGAAGCCAATTTGCCTAATGAATATGAAGATATAGGTGATTCACACATATGCTCAAACTGAGGTGCTGAAATATTTCCATACTCATCACTACTACCAATTTGAACAAACCTTTTTATTAAACCCCAATCAAGAACTTGTAATAGATTTTGCAGTCCATTGAAATGCGCATTGATTGCATTATGGCCTCCATCAAGATATGAACTATGATCAATATACCCAGAAAGATTAACTACATAGTTAAAACATATACCAAGTAATTTTTCCTTTAACACAAGGAGATTTGTTATATCAGCGTGAATATAAATTACACCCGATATTTTTTTGTTATCAGTAATTTTAGTTAAAGAAATTACAGTTACATTAAAACCTACCTTTAAAGATTTTTCTGCAAGATTTCTTCCAATAAACCCTGACCCACCAATAATTAATAAACTACCTTGCATCATATTTAAAAAGTTATGGGGAATAAGTATTCAGCCATGGAGGACTTCCAAGTCTCCACATTTTTTCCAAAGAATCTCTATCACGCTTAGTATCCATGCACTGCCAAAATCCATGATGTCGATAAGCCATTAGCTCCCCCAACTCTGCCACCCTTTCAAGGGGCTCTTGCTCAAGAATTGAAGAATCTCCATCTATCAAATCAAGGAATTCTGGCTGAATAACAAAATACCCTCCATTAATCCAACCTTGGGTAGTTTGCGGCTTTTCTTTGAATGTTCTTACTTTATCATTTTCAAGGTCCAATTCTCCAAAACGTGCCCCAGGATGAACAGCAGAAACTGTCACCATTTTTCCGTGACTTTTATGAAAATCTATTAAACTTGCAATATTAATATTTGACACTCCATCTCCATAAGTAAGAAGAAATGGCTCGTTATTAATAAAAGACTTCATTCTCTTAATCCTTCCACCAGTCATTGAATTTAAGCCTGTTTGCACCAATGTCACTTTCCAATCTACATCATCAGAGTAGTGCGAAGTTAAATTCCCCGTGCCCAAATCAATTGTAAAGTCAGAATTTAGGCTTTTATAATTTACAAAGTATTCTTTAATCATCTCAGCTTTGTAACCAAGGGCTATATTAAAGTCTGTGTGTCCAAACTTTGCATAACTTTTCATAATATGCCACAGTATAGGCTTACCACCTATACTTACCATCGGTTTTGGCATGCTTTCTGTATATTCTGATAAACGTGTACCAAAACCACCAGCCAGTATTACAACTTTCATCTATTTATTTCCCCATTCAAATTGGATTTCATTCAATTGCTTACTTTCAGATTCATTTGGATCATGAGGAATACTTGCCACATTTAATAATAGTGACTTTTCATTACTCAGTCCTTTAAAAGCCATCCAAACCATTGGTGGAATAGTAAGTCGACAATAATTTTTTAATGAAATCACAATATCTTGAAACTTCCCCTCAGAGTTATTTCTATCATCAAACATTACAAATTGTATTTCACCTGAAGGGACAATAATATTTAAAGTCATTTTTTGATGTCTTTTCCAACCTTTTGTTTGACCCTGTTTAATAGAAGAAAAGTAAGCCTCACCAAAACCAAAATACCCTTTGTCAGATGATTTTATTCCATGAAAAACATCTCCCTCATTTACTTGCATAATTTTAAGGGGGGTAATTAAAACATCTTCAATCATTTTTCATACTCCATAAAATCTTTCTATTATTAGCCAGTTCAGTATAGTCATGAATTTGTTTAAAAGTAAAGTCAGCCATTGAAGACAGTTTATTTTCATAATATAGCTTATACCACTCTACTGTCATTTTAACTGTTTCATCAAATTGAAGAACTGGCTGCCAGCGCAATTCAGAAAGAGCTTTATCACAATTTAGTTTTAACAACCCTGCCTCATGAAAATGTTTCTGACTTTGAGATGTATCGTCCCATCGAACCTGGCTCCAATGATTAGCCATTTCATCAATTATTTCTCTAACTGAGTAATTTTGATTGGCATGAGGACCAAAATTAAAAGCCTCAGAATGATATTTTTTACTTTCTGATAAGTTCGAAGCTAAAGTTAAATAACCACTCAATGGCTCGAGAACATGTTGCCAAGGTCTAGTTGAATTTGGACTACGAACCTCTACAACCTCTCCAAGTGACCAGGCCTTCATGCAATCAGGAACTAACCTATCAGACGCCCAGTCACCTCCACCAATTACGTTTCCAGCACGAGCTATACCAATTCTGACATTTGAGGCAGGCTTACTATAGAAAGACTCAATATAAGAGTATATGGCTATTTCTGCCATACCTTTAGATGCGCTATAAGGATCTTTACCACCAATTCTATCAGTCTCTCGATATCCCCACACCCACTCGTTGTTATCATATACTTTATCACTAGTGATCATTACAACACTAACTTGTTTATTTAACTTACGCACACCTTCAAGAATATTAGCTGAACCAATTGCATTTGTTGTGATTGTTTCCAAGGGGGAATTATAGGAAGTCCTCACCAGAGCTTGTGCTGCCAAGTGAAAGATAAAATCAGGCTGATGAGCCTCAATAGCCTTGCCCACTAAATCTGTATCTCTAATATCCAACCTAATATCTTCAATAATTTTATCCAAACCTGACGCTATGAAGTTTGAAGGCTCTGAAGGAATATTATTTGATACGCCCACCACTTTAGCACCAAGTGATGACAGCCATAGTGAGAGCCAACTTCCTTTAAATCCAGTATGGCCAGTTACTATAACTGTTTTATTATTAAAAGTTTTTAATAAACTATTCAATTTTTTTGACCTATATTAATTAAATATAAAAAGTGAATACATGATAACGTAATTAAGGCAAAGTAAATAATTGTCTTGCTCCTTCCTTACTAATTGGATGAAATAAATCATTAACAATTGAATGTCGATTTTTTTTTCCTAAAGCCTTATTAATAAATAGCACTAATTGACTTTTAGTATAAAAAACTTCCCAAATTTTATTAGAAACACTTTCAGGTATTGGGTTTAATGTAACTCCATATCTATTTCCATAAATGGCAACTGGAATTCCGACAGAAACCGCCTCAACACATGCGCTAGATGTAGAGGATATCATTACTGAACATAATTCAAGCAATTGATGCATATTTTTATCAGTAATTTCTAGATTTTTGGCTTCTGGAACACTAACAAAAAAATCTTTTATAGAATTGCTTGGATGTAACTTAATAATTAATCTTACATTTATGTTTAATGACTCTTCAATATCAACAATTGATTTAATAATATTTTTACTCTCACCAAGCATCATAGGAAGTGCTACTAAAATTATTGGTAATTTTTTAGAGCGTAAATCTTTAATATTAAAAACATGGGAGAATCGAAACGCAGGAGAAATTTTAACACGCAATTTATTGCAAACCGATTTACGAAGAGCATTTCCTGCCTTTCCTGGAACATACATAATATCTGGAAGAGTTCTCATTGAATACTCCAAGCATGTGGGTTGAACGCATGCGTAATACTCAGGCAAAACAAAACCTTGATAGCCTTGCACAGCTACCTCTTTATAATAATCTTTAAAGCCTAAATTTAATGCCCGATCAATTATTTGATTTTCATTCCAATCAACCACGCCACAAATATCAATGTGCTCTTTAGAAAGTCTTCGAATAAATCTATATTTACATATAGCTAGCATCAAAGATGGGGATAAAGTATCTTTTAAATTTTCATTTAATATAAAGTTTTGAAAATCTAATCCTTTAAATTTAGGAGTCTCTTTAACTTTAAATGGAATGAGAAGAGAAAAATAAATAGCATATAAATAATCAGAAATCTTTAGCCATGCTTCCTGAATGAGAAAATTATCTTTAGTGGCATTAATACCTTTTCCAATTCTCAACATTTGCCATGGATAGTTTATCCCAACAAGAGTTGGCGAATACCATCTCACATTCCTTTCCTCTTCAGAAAGATAATCATCATGGTTCGTATAATATCTATCAACAAAAGTACCATCAGGCTTAAAACTATCAATCAAGATAAAATTATCAACAAATAATATTTTTCCAGTTGGAGTGATTTTAAGACCCATCAGTCTTGACCAAAGCCAATATATTACAATAAGGTAAGTTGATTTGATAAAGTTAAAAAAAACATGTAAATATAGATATTTTTTATCAGATACAACCCTTACATCAGCACCTTGCTGATACTTTAATAATAATTCATTAACAATTTCTGCTATTTGATAGTTATCTACATAAATAACTCTTATATCATCCAATCTTTTAAGTTTTTCCTCAAGTAAACTGATCTTACAAAATAAATCAAGAAGTGGTGATACCAAGGTATTTCTGCATGATAAATTTAGAAGCAAACTAAGCCCTTTTAATTTATTTATTCTTATTAACTCATCAGTAAATTCATTGTATATATCTCTAACAGAAGGCTCTAATTGGTCCAATAATAATGAGTCAGAAGTTGAGAGTTTTCCACCAGAAAAAAGGTTTAATGATTTTTTTTCTTCAGTTAAATTAGAAATCATAAAGTCAGACTACCAAGCAGCATCTTATAACAAATTTTATGGCCTATATCTGTAAAATGAACTCCATCAAACGTATCAACTCCAACTTTAGATATATCGATTAAGTTTCCACTAGACTCACCACTTATTTTTTTAACCAATTCATTTGATTTGTTTATTTGAGAATAAAAACATTCAGGCCTATTCCTAGTAAAGCCTTTATTGCTTAAAACTTCTGGCGTATTAATAAAATATAACTTACTATTTATTTTTTTAAGTTTTTTAGCTATAGCATTAATTGAATTTTCACTGATAGAAAAAGTTCCTAGCTCTTCATTTATACCATTAGACAACTTAAAATCACCTAGATTTTGGTATTGATAATCAATACCTAGTCCATCCAACTGAGATTTAATATCAAGCAAAGTATTTATTTTTTTAGGAGTAGTATCTACGAATCCAACATTAGTTACTACTTTGCCAAATTTAATTATTGTATTATCAAGAAATGACAAAAATGTAGCAACTGTAGTTAAATTTAAAGGTCTTGAAATAATTAGGTATGAAAAATTCATTTTTTCAAAATAACTTCTTAATAGCTCAATTGAAGAGATAGCATTTTTTTCTACTTTGGCACCCCTGCTATCCATGAAAATTAAATAATCATAATATTCTAAAGTATTACTTTTAATTAAAAAATTTTCAGGTGAGTTACTCAGCTCACCATACCCAAGGAAAATTTCATCATTTTCTAGACTCAGGTAAGCGGAACCATTTCTTTCAAAGTAATTATTTTCAGTCATTGTTTTAAGTAAGTGATTATCTTAATAATTATCCTTGAGAGTAATATGTTTTATTTATTTTAATAATAAACTTTTAATTGAACTACAAGTTTTTATTGAATGAAGATCAGTATATTCTTTCCAATTTGAAAAGTCCGTCCAATTACTTAAGAATAAAAAATCTACATCAAATGCTTTAGAAACTTCATAGTCATATTGACTATCCCCAATAAATAATGCTGGATACTTTATCTTTGATAATTTAATTTCTCTATCAAAAATGACTTCCTTAGGATCTGGGCTTCCAAAAATACACCCTTCCAAAAATAAAGAATCTATCTTCCTAAAAGAAAAAACTTCATTAATCTCATCTTGATTACCACCTGAAATAACTATCCAATCAGAACTAAGCTCTTCTCTTAATTGGAAAATTCCTTGATTAATTTCACACTTTAATAGCTCGTGTTTAGTTATTTTTGAAAAATATGTTAAGAGACCATTAATCTTATCCTTACTAGCTTCACATCCAACGATTTTTTTTAAAAAAAAATCAAATTTTTGGTACCTAGAAATACCACCATTTTTGATATGATATTCTACTAAATCTTCAGCTTTATCAACACCATAACTTAATGCAGCATCATAAAATGCCTGGGTTTTTATACTGTTTGAGTTTAAAATTACCCCATCACAGTCAAAAATTAAAGTCTGATAATCATTAATTGAAAACTTCATTTAAAAGCTCTATTTATATTTTTCGACATTATTTCTCAAGTAATTAATTTGAACTGAAACGAATTGCCCTCTCTACTCTCGCAATATCATCAGGAACATCAACTGCTATTGATGAAGTAGAAACTTCTATCATCTTAATATCATACCCTAGCTCTAAAAACCTTAAAATTTCTATATCTTCAAGAAATTCAAGAGGGGTTTTAAAACTCTCACGGGCAAAATCTTGAAGAGCAATTTTTGGAAAAGCATAAATACATACTTGCTTCCATGCTTTACTGAAACTATTAATTTTATCAATTGGTATAGGTGCGCGACTCATATAAAGTAATTGAAAATCTTTACGAAACACTACTTTTGGGATATTAATACTTCTAAAATCTTTTTCTTCAAGAATTGGGCACATTGCATTAATAATTTGACTAGGATATTTTTTTGCTTCTTCGATAACTTTTTTAATGTCCTCAGGATCAATCAACGGCTCATCACCCTGGACATTTATAATAGTTTCAGCCTGGATTTGTTTAGAGGCTTCATAAACTCGATCTGTCCCTGTAAGACATTCAGAACTTGTAAGAAGAGCTTGTATGTTATTCTTTGAACAATGGTCAGCAATTTTTTCAGAATCAGTTGCTACAAAGATATTTGTTGAAGGAAGGACTTCTTTACATTGCTCCCAAACTCGGTGAATCATACTTCTACCTAATATATCAATTAAAGGCTTTCCTGGAAATCTGCTTGACTGATATCTAGCTGGTATTATTATTGCTGTATCTATATTCATAAAGAAATTATTATGCTAATTTTTTAGAAAAAAGTGATATTTCATCAAGTTCATAAGTAGTAGGTGTAATTGCTATTAATTGAATTGCATCAGAATTTTCCTTATACTGTTTCAGCATTTTTCCCATTTCTAACTGCCTTGGATCTGAAGTTTCATATCCATCAAAACCTGCTAAATATACTTTATCAGAGCCGCTTGAAGTGGCAATAGAAATAGCATAAGCAAGCGCTAGAGGTGAATTTAGAATACACCCATAATCAGCTATACTAAAAACACCTTCCTGAATTCGAAGACCATAGTCAAACACTTCAACTTTTTTAAACTTTTGATTAATAATATCAGACACTCTTGATAAAGGCATTATTATTGGTTTTTTCAGTTCTTTATATTTGTCTGACTCAATTAAAATTCGAGTTTCATGACAAGCTACATATGCATCAACAATATTTATAGGGACCTCTTCATTAATATTAAGGCATAAAACAATGGGTTTATGTTTTTTTATAAAATTTTGCAATGGCTCTATATACTTTTTTGTCCCTGGTCCAGACCCCAAAATTAAAACTGTTTTACCATTTAACCATTCACTAGAAGACCATGAGCCCTTTTCATTTCCTGCAATACCAGATGCAGCTCTATTCATTTTTTCAAAACTAAACGAAGGCGATGCAGTTGACTTTAAAAAATTAAGCGCTGAAAGAATATTATCAATTCCATAGCGCTCATCACTTAGCATTTCTTGAACATAAGTTGGGTGTATACCATAACTAGCTGATAAATAATAGTAAACACTTGAACCCCAATTATATTTCTTATGTAACATACCGAATTCTTCAAGAGCAATCGGGAAAAGAGCGTCATACAAATAATTACCATAATTATTTTTTACTAGCTCAATAAGCAAATATTCTGTTTTGGCATTACCAGCCCCCCTTCCCATACCAGAAATCGTTGAATCAATAAAAATAGCTCCAAAATCTGCAGCAGCCATTGAGTTACTTAATGCAAGGTCTTTATTGTCATGAGTATGAATTCCAATTGGGCCATCCCAACCCCTTTTTATTGCTGTCATTACATCTACAACAGATTGTGGGTTCATATTGCCAAATGAATCTGCAAAATATAAAACTTCTATAGTTCGCCAACTTGCAATTTCTTTTGACAATTTAGAAATTTCATCTTTTTCTATTGAATCAATTTGCATTATATTTATAAAGACTCTATAACCAAGATGATTTAGTATTTCAGCTATCTCAGAGCATTTGTCAATATCACTAGCTTTTGTGGCAATTCGGACTATATCAACTGGCGAATTAGCTTTTTTATCAAAAAGATAATTAACCGCTCCATTAACCCCTTCTTTGTATTTGATTAATTCAGAGGCATTAACCATTACCGCAATTTGAATACTCTTTGGAAGATTCAGAGCATCAAGGTAACTATCAGTAGAAAAAGCAAAAGGGCCCATAAATTTATCTTCAGATAAAAAACGAAACCCTATCTCGACAATATCAATCTTAGCAGCCGTTACTGAAGATATATACTTCTTAACAAGATTTTCATCAAAATCCCAGTTTAGATAATAACCCCCATCCCTAAGAGTACAGTCAAGAGCTTGTAATTTCATATTAGAATAGTCCTATTATTGATAAATTTTGAATAATAAAGATTAAAAATTAAAATTATTATTTAATAATTGAGAGGCAATTCGGCGATCATTCTCACTCCTAACCTCAAAAGAAGCTAATGGCGAATCAACCTCAAAAAGCCCAATATTAGAGTCAAAAATAGTCTCCTGACGAATAAATTCAGGATAAGAAATACAGCATAAGCCTTTCAACCCAATATAAGATTTTTCTTTATAAGCTCTGGGAGCATCTCCACTATCCACTCTGACAAATGAAGAATTTTCTCTTTCTTGCCATAAAGACCCACTCTCTGATTGAGCTGCAACAAGAGTGTCTAATCCATTACTAAGGATATGATCAATCATTTCATCAATAAGACCCTTCCTCCTAAATGGAAATGTCTCTTCTAGTGTTACTACTAGATCAGGATATACTCCAGTTTTCTCGAGGTTAATAATAAAATCTTTTAAGACTGCGTCCAAACCAATATATGGCATCGTTAAATTATCAGATCGCAAATGTGGGCATTCTGCCCCATAATTTTCTGCTGATTCAGCTGTAGCTTTGTTATTAGTGCTAACAAAAACACGATTAATATATTTTGATTTAATAGCGGACTCTATTGTAAAAGACATTTGATGTTTTTTACCTATAAGTCTATCTTCATCTTTAATAGGAATTATGGCAACAATATTCAAACTTTTAGCATTTAATTGAGCCTTAGGTTTCAATGACAAATCCATGCTTTGAATAATTCTTACTACATTGTTACATCTTTCGACATTTCCATCTTGATGAATTCCATGATAATGATATACACTTGCATCAGGGGAATAGCCAAGCTTATAGCCAAGATTCAACATTTCTTGGCCCCAGAGCCTATCCTCGATATTTGTTGTTTCATTGTCAAAAGGAGATATTTCCCATAGAGAGCGTCGCAAAATAGAGTTAGCATTATGAAAAAAACTATCCTTAACTTGAACTTTTTTATCCAATCCAAAAACTAACAGTAAGTCTCTCTTATCACTTGGTGTTGAAAAAGACATTGGTTCTTGTCTTCCATATATTCCAGCATAATCATCATCCTCTTCTAACATTTTTACCAAACTTTCAAGCCAAATATCATTGACTGGAATACAATGAGCAGAAAGACAGACAATATAATCTCCTGATGAAGCCTGAATTCCCAAATTTAAAGAATTTCCAGGTAAGTAGTCTTTAATTGTCACATACTTAATTCCTTTGAAAGCTCTTGATTTTTCAATAGTATTATCTATGCTCTCATTATCTACAAGAACTACTTCAATATTTTTATATGTTTGTGCATAAACTGCATTCAAGCAAGGAACAATCCACCTTTCTTCATTTTTTGTTCGTATAATTATTGAGCACTTTTTAGACATTTTTTTATTTTTTTAATAAAACTTTAGTTATCATTTTATTCTATCTAAGACATAGTGGTAATACATCAACTAAAGTTTATAAAAATGTGATAAACACTTGGCATACAAGTAATTATCACATTATAAAAAACTTATATTAAATATGAATCTTCTAACTAAATTAAAAAATCACATTAATTAAGGAAGCTAAATTTTCTAATAACTCTTCTTCCAAATCCAAATAAAAGATTAGTAAACTTAAGAAAATCTTTTTCTACTAGTTTTAAATGACCCAATATATTTAATTGGTTGTTATCAAACTTGATATCATTTAATAATTTTTTATTATCTTTCTTACGAAAGATTGCTCTTACCCACTCATCTCCATAAACTAACTCAAAACCATTTCTCTCCCATATGATTTTTAAATGCTCTAATGAAAAATGATAATTATGTTCAAACTGTAGGTATTGTAAAAAATTATTTGATGATTTTAACCCCATCTCCTTTATTGATTTTTCTCTAGTTTGATTCCAACCAAAAATTCCTGGGACTTCCACAAAGATAAAACCCCCCTCTTTAAGGAGTTTAGATGCAGATTGAATAGTGGCATCTAGATCCATAACATGTTCAAAAGAGTGGATTAACATAATTAAATCAAAGCTACTATAGTCATTAATTGAACCTATGTCCCCTTGAATTAGATTTAAACCCCTTTTTAAACCAGGCTCAAGAAAAGGCAAAGAGAAATCACATCCTGTAACAGACTTTCCAATTAGATGATAAGGCATTAAGTTACACCCATCACCACAGCCAATTTCTAGTATTTTTTCTATTGTAGTAAATTTTTCATTGAGCTTATTTAATAGAAATGAAAATCTTTTCCAAGAAAATGAATCTAAAGAAGTCCTTTTAATAAAATTTTTCTCAGGATCGCCCCATCTACCTACTCCAAATTGAGCCTCATAAAACTCCTTAGGATTAGAAATATAACTATTGTTAAATACAAAATCACATTCCTTACAAACAACTGTATCACAAGGAAATCCTATTCTATCAACTTCAGAAATTAAGTACACTTCAATACAAGAACAAATTGGGCACGAGCTATGAGAACCTATATTTTTATGAGGGTTGAATTCAATTTTTTTGAGTTTATTACGATTTATAAAAAAATTTTTTTTAAACCTAAAACTTAGTAATTTTCTACTTATATTCATTGCTCACCAATTCATCATATTCTAATAAATAGTCAGATTTTTCACTATTTATTGCTCGCATTAATAGGTCGGCCAGTTTTAAGTCTTCAGCAGTCTTTATGATAATTCCTGAGGTTTTTTTAACTGAATAAGTTTCAAATTTCCCACAAAACAGAGAAAAACCTTTATTAATGAAATCAGATAAAAACGCGTTTCTTCTCCACATCATTAATGAATAAACAAATGGCTCTACAGGTGATAACTCTTGAGTTTGTGCAAACATCCCATCCTTATCATAGTTAATGGAATGGCCCTTATAGTTACAATGCACTTGCATTTCTTCTACTGTAATTAGAGAGTCAAGTCTATGTTTAAGAAAATATGAAATTATTTTTAAAAGTTCTTGGTGCGTCTGAAAAGGGGCTATTGGATTAACCCAAGCAACTATATCTGCCTCAGGATAGGACTGCATGAAATCAGCAACAACAGCATCACTTTTAGCAACTGATGAACCAAGATCTTCAGGTCTATGGTAAAAATCAACTTTATATCGATTAGCAATATCACTAAAAATATTATGTTCTGAATTAACAATGACTTTATCAAAAACACCTGATTTTACTGCTGCATTAATTGCATAACTAATCATTGGCTTTCCATCGATCAACGCAAGGTTTTTCATTTTCAACCTAGTGCTGCCAAGACGAGCAGGAATCATCGCATAGACTTTTAATTTTTTCATAATTACTTCTATATGTTTACATCAATCCAACTATTATCTTTAGATAAACTAGTATGGGCTGATTCAATTACAGCTGTACTAATCATTGCCTCAGAAAAAGTTGAGCGTTCAAATTGAATTTCATCCAGAGTTATGAGTCTAGAATTAATTTTAAATACATCAGTTAAAAACTGTTTAACACTATCTATTCCATACCCTCGCCACTCTTTTCTACCGACATTATTCCCAAACTCATAACAGAAATCAGGATTTGGTTGTTCGATTCCACTATTATCAAGATTAATCTTAATTCCTCTTTCTTTTTGGTCTGATTCAAACCTTCCATTTGTGCCTACAAGCTTAATCTTTTGATCAGACATGGCACTAGAAGATTCTGGGTCTATCCAATTAGTCAATATAGTTTGAGAAAACAACTTACCATTTGGAAGTTCCCACTCTATAAAGCATTGTATTGAATCATAAGTATCAAGCCCCTGAGCAGGTAGCCAGTTTTTTTGACCTAGGGCCATTACCCTTAAAGGCATTGCATTTGTTACAAATCGCACTACATCTATGTAATGAACACCAAGATATTGCAAAATACTTGTTTTTTCAGCCCAATCTTTAAAAATTTCAGTAGGTATTGATTTACGCTGACTATATTCAACCCAACAATAGAGGAGATCTCCTAGTTGGTTAGATTGGAGCCTGTCTCTTATAATTAGATTTGACTTGTCATACCTTTTGTGAAATTCAACAGCTGCATATAAAGACTTTTCTTTTGCCAAATCAACAAGTTTTTTTGCCTCCTTTAAGGTAGGAGTTAGTGGTTTGACAATTAAAACTGGTAAATTCGAATTTAAACAATCTTGGGCAACTTGAAAATGAAGATGATCTGGAACCACAATAATTGCACAAGCTGGCCTTTCAATCTCACTTATTACCTTTTTATAAAAAGACGAATCTATAATGCCAGAACTAGGTAGAAATGAAATATCAACACTAATACCAGTATCTAACAACAAGGCATCAGATTTTACTTTTAAAGATTCACTGTTATTTCCATTTGTTCCTACAAAACAAACTTTCCCCAAAGAAGAATTATTTCGCTGCCACTCAACAATTGCTGGAAGGATAGTGCCGTATCCACTTGTTCCTCTTCCTGTTGAATACATCCCTGTTCCAATAACTACAATATTCATATTACCTTAGATCCATTAGAGATAACCAGTCCATTTTATTAGCAACTTCAAACTTATGTTTAGACCAATTTATACTCATATTGTCACTATAATTGTGATTCTCACAGAGCCAACAAAATGCCGCATTCAAGTCTTGTCTGGATAATACAGAATAAATTGGTGAAATATTACTTTTCAGACCTTCTCCAAGTTTCTCTGCTGAAATATGCTCATACTTCCCATCAGAGTCATATTGAACTACAGGTATATTATACTGAAGGGCTTCCTCAATAGTAGTGGACGAATAACTTAATAAAAAATCAGAAGCCATAAGATAATCTTCAAATTCTCCATCCATAAATATATCGTAACATTCAGATTTATTTAAAGAAGACTTTAAATCATCAATACTAATTTCCTTATGAGGACGAAAACGAATTGCTAAAAATAAGCCAGGTATATTCTCAATTGCTTTAATTACATCATTAATATTATTTATATACTCATCAAGAGTCTCATAAACCAAAGGCCTTAAAGAATTCCAACTCTTAGGAGTTCCAGCATGAAGTATTATTCGCTTGCCTAAGTGGTCATTAAATAATTTTTTCTTGCATTGCAACTGGCTTTTTCTATTTAGATGTTGTTGTGCAAATAATAGTGGCCCAGTGATTATTTTTTTTGAAATTACTTTTTTTTGATTTTTAAAAAACTTGTATGCCCAAGGAGTTTGAATGGCCACAAAAGGATAATGAGCATTAAAGAGAGTTTGAGAATGTATTGACCATTCTAATTCAGCCAAAGGCTGATTATGGGGAACATGAGAGCCATGAGAGATTAATAAAGCAGGAATATTGGACTCCGAGCAAATCTCTCCCAAAGTATGTCCTATACCAAGGCTATGTTGAGAAAATACTTTTTTTGGCTTAATAGTCTTTAATATTTTTTTTAAAGATACGGTCTCACCATTAAGATGGTGCATTTTTTTACTTAAAGTATTCTCAATAAAATCGATCAAAAAAGTATTAATATTTAAACCAAAAATTGATACTAAAGT
>Ga0209482_1000385_pt1 | contig 38472 bp, 34 predicted proteins | sample CoawatmetaG10DNA_FD_187512 | JGI IMG/M metagenome (GOLD analysis project Ga0209482, IMG submission 187512) | Marine microbial communities from the West Antarctic Peninsula - Coastal water metaG104-DNA (SPAdes) (version 2) | ecosystem: Environmental > Aquatic > Marine > Coastal ...
TTTGGGTTATACATGAGACTGTTAGATTGAATCTCAATAGTGAACTCTAGGCAGGGTATTAGGATGGGTAAACATGTAGACGCAAAACTACTCCACTGTTACAGATTTAGCTAAATTTCTAGGTTTATCAACGTCCGTTCCCTTTGCTAGAGCAACATGATAACTTAATAATTGAAGGGGTATTGTAAAAATAATTGGAGCAGTTATGCGACCCAAATTCGAGGTAATTGGGATTATCTCCATTCCATTCATTGGAAATATATTTGAATCTTTATCTTCAAAAACTATCATTTTTGACCCTCTTGATTTAACTTCCTGTAAATTAGATTTCAGTTTACCAAGAAGGGCATCATTAGGCGCGATAGCAATAACAGGTATGTTTTCATCAATTAATGCAATTGGACCATGTTTTAACTCACCAGCTGGAAATGCTTCGGCATGGATATAAGTAATTTCTTTAAGCTTAAGTGCTCCTTCCATCGCAATTGCGAACATTGTTCCCCTCCCTAAAAATAACGCACTACTTTTATTTATAAATTGAGCAGCTAGTTTTTGAATTTTATCTTCTTCTAATAAGGTTTTATTGACAAGTCCTGGCAATCGCTTTAAGCCACTAATAATGACCTTTTCTTGGTTTTTATTAATAGATTTTTGAACTACACCTACAGCACAAGTAAGGAGAGCAAGAGCAACTAATTGAGTGGTAAATGCTTTGGTGCTTGCAACTCCAATCTCAGGACCAGCGTTAGTTAAAAATGATAAATCAGAATTTCTAGTAATGCTAGACTCGGCAGAATTAGTAATACAAAGAGTGGTAATTTTTGCATTAATTTGTTTAGCAATTTTTAGTGCTTCAAGTATATCTGCTGTTTCACCACTCTGCGAAACAACTACAAAAAGAGTTTGATCTAGAATGATTGGTTGACGATATCGGTATTCACTTGCTATTTCGACATTACAAGCTATTTTCGCAATATCCTCAAGCCAGTATTTTGCAACTAATGCTGCATTGAAGCTTGAACCGCAAGCTACAATTTGAACTTGTTTAATTTTTTGAAAAATTTCATCAGCTTTGTAACCAAATGCTGAAATTAAAACACTATCTTTTGTAATACGAGATTCAAGAGTGTCTCGAATGGCTTGTGGTTGTTCGAAAATCTCCTTTTGCATGAAGTGATCATAAATACCTAGGTCAGTCTGACCATCTTTTAAATTTGAAATCTTAATAGGTCGTTCAACCTTATTACCTGCCTTGTCATAAATAGTAATGTTTTCTAAAGTTATTTCAGCAACATCTCCATCTTCTAGAAAAATAAATTTTTTAGTAACAGATAATAGTGCCATTTGGTCAGATGCAATATAGTTTCCATAATCTCCAATACCTATTAAAAGTGGCGAACCTTTGCGAGCAGCAATTAATGTATCTGGATGACTTGAAGATATAATTCCAAGACCAAAAGATCCTTTAAATGAGTTTAATGCTTTTTGAACTGCATCTATTAAGGATTTTGATGATTGTAAAGAGAAGTGAATTGCATGTCCAATAACCTCAGTATCAGTTTCAGAATTAAACTCATAACCCTGTTTAGTTTGTATGCCCCTTAGGTCAATATAATTTTCAATTATGCCATTGTGCACAACACTAATTGAATTTTTGGATATATGAGGATGTGCATTATTGTCAGATGGCTTTCCATGAGTTGCCCATCGAGTATGGGCTAATCCAATTAGCCCATCAATCTTATTTGTCTTTAATTTTTTATCAAGATTGCAAACTTTTCCAGCAGCTCGGTGGCGGACTAGTTTGTTATCTTTTGATAGAATGACAAGGCCAGAAGAATCATACCCTCGATATTCTAGTCTCTTTAAGCCCTCTAGCAGAAGAGGTATAATATCTATACTTCCAACTCCTCCAACAATTCCACACATAAATTATTTAAATAATTGAAAATAAAATAGAATTATAGATAATCCAAAAATGAAATGTCAAGATTTAGTACCATTTAGTGACATAATTTTTTATCCACAACATCACTACAGGTAAATTATTAGAAAGTCATCTAGATGAAATAGGTAGTAGTTAAATTATATTTCTAATAAGCTATTAATAATATTTTTTACAAATATTAGTTTAAAATAATTTATTGTTTAAGATAAGGAAAAAATATGAAAATAGCTGTAGCTGGAATTGGCTATGTTGGGCTTTCTAATGCTATGCTGCTGGCCCAAAATCATGAGGTAATTGCCTTAGATATAATTCCTGATAAGATCAATAAACTTAATAATAAAATCTCTCCAATTGAAGATTCTGATATACAAGATTTCCTGACTAATAAAAACCTTAACTTTACTTCAACTTTAGATAAAAAGGTTGCTTTTAAAAATGCTGACTATGTAATTGTTGCAACACCAACTGATTATGATACTTCTAATAACTACTTTGATACTTCTTCAGTCGAAACAGTTATTCAAGATGTCATCAATATAAATTCCAAAGCAGTGATTATTATTAAATCAACTATTCCAATTGGCTATACTAGAAAAATTAAAGATAAATTTAATACTGATAATATTATTTTCTCACCAGAGTTTTTGAGAGAAGGATTAGCGCTATATGATAACCTATACCCATCACGCATTATTATTGGTGAAATATCAGATAGAGCAAAACAATTTGCAACTCTTATGCTAGAGGGCATTGTTAAAGAAGATGTTGATATTTTGTATACTAACTCCTCGGAAGCCGAGGCAATTAAGCTTTTTAGTAATACATATCTGGCTATGAGGGTCTCGTATTTTAATGAGCTAGACACATTTGCTGAAATAAATAATTTAAGCTCTAAACAAATTATTCAGGGGTTGGGCCTTGATCCTAGAATTGGGTCACATTATAACAATCCATCCTTTGGTTATGGTGGGTACTGTTTACCTAAAGATGTAAAGCAACTTAAAGTTAGTTATGAGGGCTTGCCTGCTGTTTTAATCGCTGCTATTGATGATGCTAACTCAACGCGAAAAGATTTTATTGCAGACTCTATCATTAGTAAAAATCCTAAAATTGTGGGGATATATCGACTTATTATGAAGAAAGACTCTGATAACTTAAGAGCTTCATCTATTAAAGGAGTTATGAAACGCATTCAAAACAAAGGTATTGAAGTGGTGATTTATGAGCCTTTACTAATTAAGCAGGGCAAAAATGAGTTTTTTAATTCTAGAGTCTTTGAAAGTCTTAATGACTTTAAAAAGGTTAGTGATATTATTGTCACTAATAGGATGATGGATGATTTAGAAGATGTTAAATCAAAAGTCTATACAAGAGATTTATTTAATTCAGATTAGCTAATTATTAACTTATTTATTATAAATATTACAACCTATACTCAACAAATTTAAAATTAAAAAATGAAAGTTTTAATTACAGGTTCTGCAGGTTTTATTGGCTCTGCACTCTCAATCAAATTATTGAATAGGGGTGATAAAGTAGTAGGTATTGATAATCATAATAACTATTATGACCCTTCTTTAAAGGAAGCACGCCTTGCACGACATGATAATCACCCAAACTATACTCATATAAGAATGAATATTGAAGATCGAGATGCTACGGAAAAAATTTTTGAAAAAGGTAAATTTAATAGCGTAATCAATCTTGCTGCACAAGCAGGAGTTAGATATTCTATTGAGAATCCACTAGCTTATGTAGGCTCTAATCTATTAGGTTTTGCGAACATACTAGAAGGATGTAGGCACAATAAAGTGAGGCATCTTATTTATGCTTCATCTAGTTCTACTTATGGACTTAATACCAAGCAACCATTCTCTTCGCATGATGCAACTAACCACCCAGTAAGTCTTTATGCGGCAACTAAGAAAGCTAATGAATTAATGGCGCATTCATACTCCCATCTTTATGATTTACCAACTACAGGCTTAAGGTTTTTTACAGTTTATGGTCCCTATGACAGGCCAGATATGGCACTTCAAAAATTTACTAAAGCTATTTTGGATGATAAGCCTATCAAAGTGTTTAATCATGGAAGACATCTAAGAGACTTTACCTATATTGATGATATTGTTGAAGGTATTATTAGGGTACTAGAAAAACCTGCAACACCAAATCTTAGATGGGATAGTAATAACCCAGATCCCGCAAGCTCTAGCGCGCCATTCAGAGTCTATAATATTGGCAATAACAATCCAGAAGAGTTGATGGATTATATTGAAGCTTTAGAGGCTGCACTTGGGAGAGTAGCAGAAAAAGAATTACTACCTCTTCAACAAGGCGATGTGCTTGATACATATGCAGACATGAATGATTTTGAAAAGCAGTTTGGCTTTAAGCCAACTACTTCATTAAAACAGGGTGTAGAAAATTTTGTGGCATGGTACAAAAGCTTTTATTTATGAAAATAATTCCAGTTATTCTTTCAGGTGGATCAGGTACTCGCCTTTGGCCAGTATCTCGCAAAGATTACCCTAAACAGTATTTGCCTTTAGCAACTGCTAATACAATGTTGCAAGAAACTATTTTGCGCCTCAATGGGCTCGACAATATAGAAGATCCGATTATTGTTTGCAATACAAATCATCGTTTTTTAGTTGCAGAGCAGTGCCAACAAATTGGTATTAAAAACCCAGTAATATTATTGGAACCTGTTGGAAAAAATACTGCGCCTGCAATCACTGCTGCTGCACTTCATGTATTAAAAAATTCAGATGATTCGATATTATTAATCCTATCAGCTGATCATGTGATTAAAGATATTGATGCTTTTCATCAGGCAATACGTATTGCGAGTCAGCAAGCACAAATTGGCATGCTAGCTATTTTTGGGATTGTACCAACTAATGCGAATACTGGTTATGGGTATATTAAATCGTCGAAAGAAAATAGAAATAATGCAAGTATGGTTGAAGAATTTGTTGAAAAACCAGATCTAAAAACTGCAGAATATTATATAAAGCAGGGTAATTATCTATGGAACTCTGGTATGTTTATGTTTAAAGTTGATGTGTTTATTGAAGAGCTTTCAATATATGCACCTAAAATTGTCAAATCAGTTAGAGATGCTCTTAATAATTCTACAAAAGATTTAGACTTTATTCGTCTTGATAAACAAGCCTTTAGCGCATCTCCATCTGATTCAATTGACTATGCTTTGATTGAAAAATCAAATAATGTTGTAGTTGTAAAATTAGAGGCAGGTTGGAGCGATATTGGTTCTTGGTCAGCATTATATGATATTAGTGAAAAAGATAGTCAAGGTAATGTAATCAAAGGAGATGTTATTACTCAAGATACTACGAACTCATATATCAATGCTGATAATCATATTGTTGCAACAATAGGTGTGGACAATTTAATTATTATTGATACACCTGATGCCACTTTTATTGCTACTAAAGATAAAGCCCAAGAAGTTAGGGGGATTGTTGAGTCATTACAAGCTAGTGGTCGACATGAGGGCGCTGCACATCGAAAAGTTTATCGCCCATGGGGTTGGTATAATTCTATAGAATCTGGTGAATATTTTCAAGTTAAAAGACTGCATGTTAAGCCTAATGCAAAGCTTTCGCTTCAGATGCATCACAAGCGTGCAGAACATTGGGTAATTGTTACTGGGATAGCTACAGTTACTAATGGAGAAAAAACATTTAAGCTGAATCAGGGTGAATCTACTTTCATTCCTCAAGGAGCTACACATTCGTTAGAAAATAAAACTAATGAACCACTGGAGATTATTGAAGTGCAAAGTGGCACATATTTAGGCGAAGATGATATTATTAGATTTGAAGATATTTATGGCAGAATAAGGAATAAGTTATGAAAACAGCTTTTATCACTGGAGTTACAGGACAGGATGGATCCTATTTAGCAGAATTATTGTTGGAAAAAGGTTACGAAGTCCACTCTATTATTAGAAGGTCCTCTATATTTAATACGCATAGAATTGATCATATAATTGAACACCCTAATTTTTATACTTATTATGGAGATTTGACTGATTCAAGCAATTTACACAGGCTTATATCTAAAATAAAACCTGATGAAGTCTATAACTTGGGCGCACAATCTCATGTTGCTGTTTCGTTTGAGGTACCAGAATATACGGCAGAAGTAGTTGGTACAGGCGCTATTAGACTATTAGATGCTATTCGAGACACTAAAAGTGAATGTAAATATTACCAAGCTTCTACATCAGAGCTATTTGGTGGGATTCCTGGTACTGAACCACAAAGTGAATCTACACCCTTCTACCCAAAATCTCCATATGGGGCAGCTAAGCTTTATGCATATTGGGTGACAGTTAATTATCGTGAATCTTATGGCATGTTTGCCTGTAATGGAATTTTATTTAATCATGAGTCACCAAGACGTGGCGAGACATTTGTAACTAAAAAGATTACTCGAGCTGTTGCGAAGATTCATCAAGGAAAGCAAAAGATATTAAAATTAGGAAACATGAATGCTAAACGTGATTGGGGTCATGCTAAAGACTTTGTTTATGCACAGTGGCTAATGCTCCAACAAGATAAGCCACAAGATTATGTAATTGCAACTGGTGAAACTCATACTGTCCGTGAATTTGTTGAGCTTGCCTTTAAAGAAATAAATATAGATATCAAGTGGCAAGGTAAGGGTATTAATGAAAAAGGTATTAATAGCAAAAATGGGGATATTTTAGTAGAAGTGGATGAGAAATATTTTCGACCAGTTGAGGTCGAGTTGTTGCTTGGGGACTCTACTAAGGCTGAAAAGGAACTAGGCTGGAAAAGAAAGGTTTCCTTCCAGGATTTAGTTTCGGGAATGGTTAAATATGACCTAGAAAATGATACGTATGGTGGGCCAGAATGAGTATAGGTTTTGAAATTGAAAAATCAATAATAATTAATGGAGTTTGGATAATAAAGCCTTCTATTTCTAGCGATAGTAGAGGAAATATTTGGACTTCATTCTTAAAAGATGATGTGGAAAAATTATTACCAGATGGTCTATATTTTAAGCATGATAAATTTTCTGAGTCTAAGCATAATGTTTTACGAGGTATTCATGGAGATAGTAAGACCTGGAAGTTAGTTACCTGTGTTTTTGGAGAAGTACACCAAGTTGTAGTAGATCTCAGAGAGTCATCACCTACATTTATGAGGTGGGAAAAATTTGTTATCAGTAAAGATAGTCAATTTATAATATTAATTCCACCTGGAGTAGGTAATGCATATTATGTCTCAAGTGCTCAAGCTGTTTACCACTATAAATTGGCATATATTGGTAATTATCTTGATTCAAATGACCAGTTTACTTACCAATGGAATGATGAAAATCTAAATATAGACTGGCCATCTGATACTCCTATACTCTCCGCTAGAGATAAGATTTTCAATAAATAACCTATGTTATTTATAAGAAAAAACTCTTTATTAAATTGTAGTACTTAATCTGTTATATGAATATTTCAAAAGTAAATAATGTAAAGAAAAATATATTGCGAGCTTCTTACTATGGGAAAGAAGGACATGTTGCAAGTGCATTGTCAATAGTTGATATATTATTTGTTTTATATGACAGTGTTATGAACTTATCCCTTGATAACTTATCCTCAGATGATAGAGACTTTTTGATACTTAGCAAAGGTCATGCTTCTCTTGCACATGCTGCTATATTAGAAGCTTATAAGTTTATAACAAAAAATGAGTTAATGAGTTACTGTTCACATGAGAGTATTCTTGGTGGTCATCTAGATAAAAGAAAAGTTCCTGGAGTTGAAGCCTCTACAGGGTCACTTGGGCATGGAATAGCTATATCTATTGGGCTGGCTTTAGCATCTAAAATTAAAAAAATACAGAATAGGGTTTTTGTAATAGTTGGTGATGGTGAGTGTAATGAAGGCACATTTTGGGAGTCAATGCTTTTAGGCGCGAATCATAATTTAGATAACTTGTGTTGTATTATCGACTATAACAGATCGAATGACCGAGCATTAAAGCTCGACTCTTTAGAGGATAAACTTACTGCATTTGGTTGGAGTGTTGAAGTTATTAATGGACATTCACACAAAGAAATAATTTGTTCTACTAATAGTATCTTTCCAAACAAGCCCAAAGCTATAATCGCAAATACTATAAAAGGTTGTGGTCTTAAGGAGATGGAAAATAATCCAGCATGGCATCATAGAACTCCTTCTAAAAAAGAGCTTAACAATATGATCAAAGAATTATCATGAGAGCTCAGTTTGTTAAAACAGTTTCTAAACTCATCTCTAATGATGAAAGAGTTGTTTTGCTGCTTGGAGATATAGGTGTTTATGGTTTTAGGGATATGTTAATAAATTATCCTCAAAGAGCTTACAATATAGGCATATTAGAACAATCAACTATTAGTCTATCTGCTGGGCTATCGTTAAGTAATTTAATACCAATTGTTCATACAATTGCTCCATTTATTGTAGAAAGAGCATTAGAACAAATTAAAGTAGATCTATGCTATCAAGCCCTTGGTGCTAATCTAGTTTCTGTTGGTGCCTCATATGACTATGCTGCATTAGGCTGTTCTCATCATTGTCCTGGTGATATTCCAACTTTAAATGAAATACCTAATATTGAACTTATAGTGCCCGGACATCCTGATGAGTTTGATAAGTTATTTAATCAAAATTATGATAATGACATGACTACTTACTTTAGATTAAGTGAATCAAAAAATGATCAATCATATGATGTAGAATTTGGGAAAAATATTATCATCCAAGAAAAGGGAGAGGTGGTCATTATTGCAGTAGGGACTGTTTTGAAACAGGTTCTTGAGGCTTCATTGAATTTAGATGTCACAATTATTTATTGTACAACAATTAAACCATTTGATTTTTCTTCCATTAAAAGGTTTCTAAATAAAAAAATATTAATTATTGAGCCATACTATAGTGGCCCAATTCTTACAAATATTCATAGAGAGATTGACAATATAACTGGGAATTTTTCAATGATTGGTGTTCCAAATAATTTTATTAATAAATATGGTAGCAAAGAAGATATTGATAAAATGATAGGCCTTGACTCTGATGCAATTAAAAGAAAAATATTAGAAAAGTTAAATGAAAAGTAATGAGACTTTACTGGAGCTTTTGAAAAAAGATGCTCAATATGTTAATGAGAGAATTAAGTTAAATCCACTTGACGGCCTTAACATAACTATTACTGGTGCAACAGGCTTGATAGGCTTTAATATTATTAGTGCATTAACTTATTATAATAACAATTATGCAACAAATTGTATAAATATCAATGCTTTATCGTATAGTCAACCGACTGGAATAATTAAAAAAGTATTTGAAAAAAATAATGTTAATTCTATTGTTGGAGATTTAAGTGACTGGAGTTTTACTGAAAGTCTCCCAATATCTGAGTGTATTATTCATAGTGCTGGTTATGGTCAGCCAGGAAAGTTTCTTGATGATAAGTTAAAAACTATTTCTATTAATACTTCAGCTACAATTTCTTTGTCAAAAAAATTAAAAAAAGAAGGGAGATTTCTATTTTTAAGTAGTTCAGAAATATATAGTGGCTGCTCTAGTAAAGAGAATGTTGAGTCTGATATTGGAACAACAAGCCCTGAGCATCCCAGGTCTTGTTATATTGAGGGAAAGAGGTCTGGTGAAGCAATTATTAATGTCCTAAGAGATAGAGGATATAATGCCACATCAGCTCGCCTTGCTTTAGCTTATGGGCCAGGAGTTAGGCCAGGTGATGAGAGAGTTTTAAATCAATTTATTGAGAAAGGAATGAAAGGGTCAATTAACTTACTTGATAGCGGACAATCAATGAGAACATATGCTTATATTGCAGATGTTGTAATTATGCTTCTAAATATCTTGATTAAAAATAATGAGTCTGTATACAATGTTGGCGGACGTTCTGTTTTAAGTATTAGGGACTTAGCAACCAAAATCAGTAATGAAATGAATGTAGATATAAAAATACCAGAATCTGAGTTAGTTATGAAAGGTGCTCCAGAATTTGTTGGCCTGAATTTATCCAGGATTGAAAATGAATTTGGAATAGAAAAGTATGTTGAGATTGAACAGGGATTAAAAAATACTATTAGATGGATTAAAAATTATGAGTAACTCAAGAGAAAATTTAAAAAATGTAGAGGAAGAAGATTTTTCTAGTTTAGGGGTCTTAACTTCATTTGTTAGCAATAAAATTAAAGAAATTAATTTACAATATATGCTACCAAATATTGAGCAGAGAGATGAAATTATACTCAAGCTTATTAAGTATTTACTTTCAGAAAAAGTTATAGTCTCGGGGTCACATAGAAAAAATCAATGGGAGGATGGCTGGCAAGAAAACTTAAATGAATATTTAAGTTCTAGGGAGTTAAGCTCAATAGTTCCAAAGTATTTTGATAAGTATAAGATTCAAAGATTAGGTGGAGAATTTATAGTACCTAAGAGTGATAATTTTGAAATTGGCTTAGTAAGTATTTTTCAGTATATTATCTTTGAAAAATATTTTAAAGAGGCAAAGGATATTTATGAGTTTGGAGCTGGTACTGGACATAACTTATTAAGAGTAAGGGAGGTGAATAAGACTGCAGCCCTTTATTCAATGGAGTGGGCGAAGTCGGGGGTAGAAATAATTAAAAATGTTGCTAAAGATTTGGATGATAATAAACTATTCGGAACTGTTTTTGATAATTTTAATCCAGATCTTAATATAAAGTTAAAGCCAAATTCATCTATTTACACATTTGCCGCTCTAGAGCAATTAGGAGAAAGCACAGATAATCTTATTGATTATTGGATCGCTAATAAGGCTTCAATAGTTGTTAATATTGAGCCTATGTCAGAACCCTTAGATGATAATAACTTATTACAGTATCTATCTATAAAGTATTTCGAAAAGAGAGGTTATTTAAAGAACTACATCACTAAATTAAAAGATTTGGAGAAAGAGGGAAAGGTTGTAATACACGAAATTATAAGAACAGGAATTGGCAGCTTATTTGTTGAAGGGTATTCTATAATTAGTTGGTCTCCGGTTTTAAAAAAATAACTCAAAGAATAAAAGCTATGAGTTTTCTATAAGACCTAGGTTGGTTTTTTGATACTTATTTTTTACTTTAATACAATCTCTTATGAAAGATGTGGCTTCTAAGAATTCTGAACATGGAAAAAGATTCTTAAGCTAGAAACTTTAAAATATTGATATTTATTAAATATGATAATCTTCTCTTCAATAAAGAAAATCTGGTCTTATCTAAATAGGGATAGAAAGCATCAGCTTACATTATTGTTAGTTTTAATGATTGGTGTATCAATTGCAGAAGTAATAAGTATTGGAGCAGTAGTTCCTTTTTTAGGAGCTCTCTCTAATTCTGAGATTATTTTTAAGCATAATTTAACTCAACCAATTATTCAGATATTCAATATTTCCAACCATAAAGAGTTATTATTGCCAATTACAATAATATTTATTATTGCTTCCATTTTTGCTGGCTTGATGCGCATCATACTTCTTTGGGTTCAAACAAGAGTAGCACATGGTATTGGGGCAGATTTGGGATATGATGTATACCAGTCTGCACTTCAACAGCCATATGAAGATCATATTTCGCGAAATAGTAGTGAAATAATTTCAGCAATATCAATTAAAGTAAATCAAATTGTTGCTCAAATAATTAAACCTATTATGATAATAATCAGTTCTTTTCTGATATTCACCGTAATGATTTCATTTCTTATTTATCTAAATCCTATATTGTCAATATCCACTCTAACTGGATTTGCTTTTATATATGCTATTGTTATTTTTTTAACTCGAAGGCGATTGCTTGAAAATAGTACAACAGTTAATACTAAAACTAACTTAGTGATTAAGTTACTTCAAGAGGGTCTAGGTGGAATTCGCAATATTATTTTGGATGATTTGCTGAATTTATATACAAAGTCTTTTCATCATGAAGATGTAGAGTTAAGAAGAGCTATAGGGTATAACCAGATTGTAAGCCAAAGTCCACGGTTTGGTGTTGAGGCCCTAGGAATGGTCTTAATCGCCATAGTGGCTTATAACATGAGTGATAATTATGGAAACTTCATTCCTGTGTTGGGTGCTTTTGCACTTGGCGCTCAGCGAATCCTTCCATTACTTCAACAGTCTTACAGCTCCTGGTCCTCCATTTATGGATCACAGATGATATTACGTGAGGTAATGAGCTACGTTGAAATAATACCTAAAAAAAGTAAAAAAACTCTAAAAACTAATAATATTGCATTTAAAAAATCGATAAAACTTAATGATCTAAGTTTCAACTATAAAAATAGAGAAACAAATATTTTGAAAGGAATTAATATTGAAATTATCAAGGGTTCAAGAGTTGGTATTATAGGTGAAACTGGAAGTGGGAAGAGTACACTTCTTGATATTATAATGTGTTTATTGTTTCCAATTAAAGGAACAATTTCGATAGATGGAGTGGAGATTAATTTGGATAATTCTCGCGGTTGGCAAGAACATCTTGCGCATATTCCTCAGCATATATTTCTTATAGATGATACTATCACTAGGAATATTGCATTTGGTATACCAAGTAAAGAAATTGATCATGATAGGGTGTTATATGTCGCAAAACAAGCAGGAATTTCAGATACGATTGAGCTTTTAGATTTAAAATATGAATCTATAGTGGGTGAAAGAGGTACTCGACTATCAGGTGGTCAGCGACAGCGTATTGGAATCGCTCGTGCACTTTATAAAAAATCTGATGTGATTATATTTGATGAAGCCACCAGTGCATTAGATGAAAAAACAGAAAATTCAGTTATGACAGAAATTTATAAGATAGATAAAGATATAACAATGATTATGGTTAGTCATCGAATATCTTCAATGAAAAATTGTGATTTAATTTATGAACTAGCTGAAGGAAAGGTTAAATGGTATGGTACTCATGCTGAGCTTGTTATTAGAGATGATTAGTTTTGTGAGTGACTTTTGTAAGAAGCAGATAATATGTCTTAGTCGGAGGTATTTAGTTTTCTTCCATTATCAGTCAGAATACTTCCCTTTACTTCAAGCAACATAACTATGATAAATCAAATAAAACGAATCGTTATTGTTGGATTAGGAAGTATTGGAAGAAGGCATCTAAGGTTAATTAAAGAAATGAGGCCAGATATTCAAGTCATATTGGTTAGATCTGGTAAGGGAAAAAAATGGCCAGAAGAAGAGTTGGCTAATTTTGTTGTAAAGTCATTGTCTGAAGCAATATCAATTGGAGTTGATGCTGCTATTATTTCCACTCCAGCTGTCTTTCATGCTGAACAATCAATAAAATTTATAGAAAATGAAATTCCAACTCTTATAGAAAAGCCCTTGTCTCACACTTTAGGTTTTGCAAAAAAATTGAATAAAGCTTGGCTCGAAAAAAAAAACTTAGTTTTGTTAGGTTATACCCTTAGGCATAATTCTGCAGCTTCTTTTTTCCATCGTAAAATACAAGGTAGTGAAATAGGGGATATTTTATCTGTGACAATAAGATATGAATCTTATTTACCCAAATGGAGGCCTGATCAAGATTACCGAGAAACTGTTTCAGCTAGGAAGGATTTAGGTGGTGGAGTATTGTTAGAACTTAGCCATGAAATTGATTATGCAAACTGGTTTTTTGGTCCATTTAAATCAGTAAGCTCAATGCTTAGTAATAGTAAGACTTTAGATATAGATGTTGAAGATATGGCAGATATTATATTTGAAACCTATGACAATAGACCAGTAAACATTCATTTAGATTTTTGCAGTCAAATTTCATCAAGATTTTGCTCTGTTAAAACAAATAAAGGTGAGTTAACTTGGAATCTCCTTAAAAATAATATTACTTGGATAGATTCTGAGGGAGTAAGTAAAATTTGGGAGTTTGATGATGAGAGAGACGAGATGTATAGAAATCAACTAAATCATTTTTTTGATTGTATCGAGTCTGGTTGTGAGTCAAAAGTTACGATTGATGATGGACTAACTGTTGCCAAGTTAATTGATTCAGTAAAATTAGCAAATAGTGGGATTGATATCTTAAGATGAAAACATATGCCTTTATCTTTGCACGTGGGGGTTCAAAAGGACTACCTAGAAAAAATATTCTAAAGATTAAAGGAATTCCTTTATTAGCTCATTCTATTAATGTTGCTAACTCTATAAACGAGATACAAAGATGTTTTGTTTCAACAGATTCACCTGAAATTTCTCAAGTTGCGTCTAATTATGGCGCGACAGTGATTAATCGTCCAGCTGAATTAGCTACCGATAATAGTCCTGAATGGCTATCTTGGCAACATGCTGTTAATTGGGTAAGAAATAATTTTGGAGATTTTGATCAGTTTATTAGTTTGCCTGCGACAGCGCCATTGAGACTGCCAAGTGATATCGAAAAATGTTTTTCTAAGCTTGATAGTAAAACGGATATTGTGCTAACCATGTCTAACTCTCATTGCAATCCTTGGTTTAATATGGTTTGCCAAGATGATGATGAAAACTTAGAATTAATTATTAAGAAAGAAAAGAATCCTGTTAGGAGGCAAGATGCACCAGTGTCTTTTGATTTAACTACTGTTGCTTATTTAACTCGTCCTGATTTTATTATGAATAATAGTTCAATATGGGATGGAAAATCAAAGGGTGTAATTATTCCACCTGAACGCTCGATTGATATTGATACTGAATTGGATTTTAAAATTGCAACATTACTAATGGATGAAAGAGAAGAATGATGTTAAAAAATAAAGTTGTTATAGTTACTGGTGCTGCTGGACGTCTGGGATCTGTTATTTCTAGAAATATAATTAAGAATGGGGGCCAAGTTGTTCTGGTGGATACGAACGTTGAAAGGCTAAACGTTTTAAAAGTAGAATTTGGAAGTGATTCTTGCCTTACGCTAAATGAAGATGTAAGCAACGCAGAGAAGGTTGATTTACTTATTAAAAAAGCAATTTCAAAATTTGGTCGAATTGATTCTGCTATTCATTCAGCATATCCTCGCTCTCCCCAGTGGGGAGAAAGATTTGAAGATATTAATCAAAAGTATTTATATGAGGATCTTTCATCTCAAATTGGTGGATCGATTTTATTTGCACAAAGAGTATTAGACTTTTTTTATAAAAAACAAGAAGGAAATCTGATATTTGTATCATCTATACAAGGATTTATGGCGCCAAAGTTTGAACATTACGAAAATACTAATATGACATCTCCAATAGAATATAGCGCCTCTAAACACGCATTGGTAGGTGTTACACGCTATTTAGCAAAATACTATAAGGGTAGTAATATTAGAGTCAACTGCGTTAGCCCAGGTGGAATTTTAGATGGGCAGCCTGAATCTTTTGTAAAAGAGTATAGAAAGTCATGTAATGATAAGGGTATGTTAGATGCACAAGATGTTGTTGGTACTTTTATTTTTCTTCTTTCAGACTCATCAAAGTATATTACTGGTCAAAATATTATCATAGATGATGGTTGGAGCTTGTAAAAGAAAGTAAAATATTTTTAAAAATAAATTATTTCTACTATGAACATATCATCAAGTTACTTTAATGCATTGAAGAAATGCTTAATTATTGCTGAAATAGGTGTCAATCATAATGGTGACATGATGCTTGCAAAAAAAATGATTACCAAAGCAAAAAATTCTGGTGCAGATGCTGTTAAATTTCAAACTTTTACCGCTAAGTCTTTAGCTTCTCAAAGTACTCCAAAAGTTGATTATCAAAAAAAACTTACACCAGGCAATGAGTCCCATTATCAGATGCTGCAGAGACTTGAGTTGTCTAAATCAGACCACTTTCTTCTAGTTGATTTTTGTAAAAAATTGGACATAATATTTCTTTCTACTCCTTATGATATAGAAAATGCAAAATTTCTTCAAAAAGAGATTGATGTTGAAATGTTTAAAACAGCTTCTGCTGACTTGGTTGACCTGCCTTTACATGAATATATTGCATCTACTCAAAAACCAGTAATTATTTCTGTTGGAATGGCAAGTATGGGTGAAATAGAGGAAGTTTTAAAGATTTATCAAAGTTATGATAACAATAATATTGTTCTATTGCATTGCGTATCTAATTATCCTTGTCGAAGTGAAAGTATAAATATGGAGGTTATGAATACATTAAAGCAAGCATTCCAGTTTCCTGTAGGATTCTCTGATCATAGCGTTGGCCCTGAAGCTTCAATCCTTTCTCTTGCCTATGAAGCAAAAGTAATTGAAAAACATTTTACAATTGACAAAAGTCTTGATGGTCCTGATCATTTGGCATCAGCCACTCCAATAGAGTTAGCTGTGCTTATTAATTCTGTTCGTAAGGCCGAAAGCATGATAGGCAGCCCTGTAAAAAAAATTCAGGAAGAGGAGCTTCAAATGTTAAAAATATCAAGAAAAAGTATGCATTTTTCTAGAGATATTAATTTAGGTGAGATTCTTCAGAAAAAAGATATTATTTTAATCCGACCAGGAAGTGGACTTTATATATCGTTACTACCTCACATTTTGGGTAAGAAGTTAAATAAATCTGTACAAAAAGGATCGATAGTTAATTTTTCAGATTTTTCACGATAGGCATTATTACTAATACTGGTGTTCCAGGAATAAAAATATGATTTATATATCAACAGGTGGATTTAAAAGCCAACCAGCATCTGAAACGGCAAAGTTGTTAGCTGAAAATGGTTTTTTTGCTATTGAGCTTTCAGGCGGTGTTTATGAAAATAATCAACTAGTAAAGCTAAAAGATTTACAAATAGAGTATGGAATTAATTTTAAAGTTCATAATTATTTTCCTCCACCATCCATACCATTTGTTTTTAATCTGGGGTCATTAAATAAAGATATTGCAAGTTTGAGTATTAACCATGCTAAGAAAGCAATTGATTATTCTATGGAGCTTGGGAGTAATATTTATAGCTTCCATGCTGGTTTTTTACTAGATCCAGGAGTATCAGAGCTAGGTGAGACAATAACAAGTAGAGGTTTGTATGATCGTAAAGAGTCAATGAAGGTATTTATCGATAGGGTAAATGATCTTTCTGAATATGCAAATTCTAAAAAAGTCTCCCTGTTAATTGAAAATAATGTTGTTTCAAGTAGTAATTTTAAGCAGTTTTCTGGTGATCCTCTTCTTATGACTAGCTCGCATGAGTGTGAATATATTATGGAAAATACCCCCAGCAATGTAAATTTACTGGTCGATGTTGCGCATTTGAAGGTTTCCTCTCAATCACTAGGGCTTGATCCAATATTATTTTTGAATAAGTGTAAAAAATGGATTAGAGCATATCATTTAAGTGACAATAATGGAATGGAGGATGAAAATAAATCATTTGATAGTAATGCATGGTTTTGGCCCCATATAATTAATGGTTTTGACTATTATAGTTTAGAAGTTTATACGCCCTCACTAAGTTTGTTATATGAGCAAAGTCAATTAGCAGAGGCCAAGGTATTAAAATCATGAGCGCTTTAGATAATCTTACAGTTGAAATTAACGCGACTCTTAAAGATGCTTTAATCCTTATTAATAAGAATTCATTTGGAATATGTTTTGTGGTTTCAGATTTGAGGCTTGTTGGTGTTGTAACAGATGGTGATATACGAAGAGCTCTAATTAATAATAAAAATTTGGAGAGTTGTATTGATGAGGCAATGAATAGAAATTTTATTGCACGGCATGTTGACACGCCATCTAAAGATGTTAGAAATCTTTTTTCTGAAAGTATACGTGTTATTCCTCTCCTTGATTCAGATGGTCTAATAGTTGATATTTCTAATATTAAAAAAACTCATTCAATACCATTAATGGAGCCAAGTCTCTCAGGAAAAGAAAACGAGTATGTAAACGATTGTTTAGATACTGGATGGATTTCATCAAAGGGAAAATACGTTCAAATGTTTGAACAAAAATTTGAAGAGCTCCATCCTGGAATGTTTGCTGTGACGGTTTCAAATGGAACAGTTGCCTTGCAATTAGCAATGCTGGCAATTGGCATTAAAAATGGTGATGAGGTAATAGTTCCAAATATTACTTTCGCGGCAAGTATTAATACAGTAATACACTGTGGGGCAACTCCAGTATTGTGTGAAGTAGACCCAGTCACTTGGTGCATTGATCCAAAGGAGATTAAAAAGTTAATTAACTCGCGTACAAAAGCCATCATGCCAGTCCATTTATATGGACAACCAGCGCAGATGGATGAAATTATTAAATTAGCGAATGAAAATAGCCTTTATATTATTGAGGACTGTGCAGAGGCTTTAGGCAGCATGTGGAAGAATAAAAATGTGGGCACTTTTGGAGATGCATCAACATTCAGTTTTTTTGGTAATAAAACAATTACTACTGGAGAGGGAGGGATGGTTTTATTTAAAAGTAAAGAGATAAGAGATCGTGCGATAATTCTTCGTGATCATGGTATGAGCCCTACTAAAAGATACTGGCATGAAGTAATTGGCTTCAACTTTAGGCTTACCAATATTCAAGCTGCAATTGGTGTAGCACAACTTGAAAGGTTAGATGAAATAGTTCGAAAAAAAATTCATATTGGTGATTTTTATAGTGATATTTTACGAAATAATAATATAGTGGCACAAGTTCCAAAGAGTCATAGCGCTGTTAAAAATTCATACTGGATATTTTCATTTTTATTGAAAAAGAAAATTAACCGAGACCAGATGATATCAAAATTATTAGAGCATGGTATCGAAACTAGACCAGTTTTTTTTCCACTTCATAAAATGCCTCCATACGAGAACTTTAAGCGATCAAGGTCTCTTGAAAATAGTATTAATATATCTCAGCAAGGGTTATCTTTACCATCTGCTACTAGTCTCAGTGATGAGAATATGAAGTATATAGTTTATTGTCTTAATAAAATTTCAGCACAATAAATTTCGTTTAAGAGATATATTAAAAAATGAAAAGAATAGTAATTGCTCATGGTCATACGTCTCTTGAGGTTTTTCATAGCTTAACCCCATTAATGCTTGCATCTGAAAAAACAAAAGATAAATGGCGCTGGAAATTTGTGGACTATAGGATTTTCAATATATTTCAAACGCAGGGGGATTTACTAATTCTTGTTAGAAGATATCATGATGGAAAGAGAAGCGATGAGAAAATTAAAAATGAGCTTCTTGCATTACGCAAAAATTTTAAAAAAATCATTTATTTTGATGACTCAGCTGCGACATCAGTTATTTTGTTTAATATGTTTGACTTTGTTGATGAGTATTGGAAGAGATCTATCTTTAAAAATTTAGATTTGTATAAAGAAGAGCTATATGGAGGGCATTTATTTAGTGATTATTATCACGATAAATTTATTATTAATGATGGAGATAATATATTTTTTAACCAAACTTCTAATGGTGCTGACCTGACAAAGTTAAAAATTGCTTGGAATATTGGTATTGGAGCATTCCCAATAGCTAGTAGAAATCTTTTAAATAAAGAGTATTCTAAAATACGAAGGTTAGTAACTGGCTTCTCTGCCTTGCCTTCAATTGCTCCTGTTAGAGTTGCTATTAAGGTATATATGGGCATTATGAAGAGTGAACTGGAAAAAGATATTAATCAAAAGCAGAAGAAAAAAATTATCTCAGGTCGTTTTGAAAGTAATATTTACCGAAACTCTATTGGACGGCAAAGAGTAATAATGCAAGAAAAAATAAAAAATAAAAATATTTTTTTAACAGGGAAAGTAGATAGATGGTCCTTTATTCAAGAATCCTCTTCAGTTCGTGGAATGCTATCTCCATTTGGATGGGGGGAGGTTTGTTATAGGGATTTTGAAGCTGCGATTGGAGGGGCTGTTCTAATTAAACCAAATATGTCACATGTTGCAACTTGGCCAAATATTTTTACTAACAAGTCATATATTCCTTTATCTTGGGATTTAAATGAATTAGATTCTTTTGATATAGATGAGCTTAGCGTTAATAAAGTAAATGTAGCTAGGAAAATTTACTTAGATTCTCTGAACTCAGTCTCTGATAGAGCTATTAAGATGATTGACAAGTGAGTATTTTAATTTGTACAGTGTTTGATATTGATGTCCCATCTGCTGGATTGAAACGACTCATAAAAATGTCTAAAGCTTTCAAGCTTTATGGTATAAATTGTTTAATTACAGTGGGCTCTGGATCTTTTGACATGCAAGGAGAAGCCTGGAGGTATTTGGAAGAACAGGGCCAAAAATATATTCTATTTGACAAGAGTTTATTTACCTCTAAAAGATATTGCAATGCTATGACAATAGCTGCAACTGCCTCTAAATTTTATAAACAACACCTTTTAGAAATTATTACTAATCTAAGTATAGCTGGAGTGATTATTTACTCTCCACAATATCAACTTATGACTCCTTTTTTAAAGATATGTAAAAGAAGTAATACATTTATTATTGTAGATTGTGGAGAGAATTACTCACTGTCATTTAAATATTTATTAAATGGAGTTATTTATCAGCAATTTATGTTTAAAAAGTTTCAAATGAGAAAGACTGATGGTGCAATAATTTCTAGTCCAAAGTGGTTAATTCACACCAAGAATGCTAAAATACCAGCAAGTTTAATACCAGGTTTTTTGCATCCACTAGATTCCTTTAGGAAATCAGTAAGCCTTAAATCAGATAAATTAAAAATTACTATTATGGGTAGATTTTTAGGCAGAGAGATGCCATCTGTCATTATTAAGGCACTAAAGATTTGTAAGCAGAAAAAATTACGCTTTGAAGTTAATATTATTGGATCTGGAAAGGGAGGTTGGATCGAAAGTTATTGGCTTAAGAAGTTAATAAGTCAGTCTTCAAGCACTACTAATGACATATCTATTAAGGGATATGTATCTGATAGCGAAAGAGATAATATATTGACTAGAAGTGATGTTTTTATAATGCTACGTCCAGCAAATCAAGAGACTCAATACCTCTATCCATCAAGAGTTCTTGAGTTTTTGTTTAGTGGAAATCCAGTGATATTAACTGATACACCGGCTTTAAATCAATTTTTCCAGGAGAAGTCGGGAGCTTATTTTATATCTAGTAAAAATAATAGTGAAGAGCTTGCACAATTACTTATTAATCTTTCAGATAAACCTTTAGAGAGGTTCGAGAGTGGTGAGAAAGGCCGTGCATATGCTATAAAAAATTTCTCTTCAGAGGTTATGGGAAAAAAGCTTGTAGATTTAATAGAAACAATAAATAATGTATGAGTTTTTATTTTATTGTTGGTTTTTATTTTTTAAGATAATGATTTTTTAAAATAAGATAGGTTTAAATTTTGTTAATATGGAACTTTCTCACAAGAATAATTGTTTTTTCTAATGAATAATACTTTGATTCTAGATAACGAAATACTAGCTCCAGATTTGGAGACAATGAACCATATTTTCTTTGCCGCCGCGCCATTTCATGTAATTTGTATTAATGAGATTCATAAAAGAGATCCATCTAAAAATTTTGAATTGATACTTATACTTCATAAAAAAAACACTCTTGCAAATATGCAAATTTACAAAACTCTTCAGTTTTTTGGTTTTGAAAAATATACAGTTTTATATTCAAGCCATAATCCTATAGTAAATTACTTTCGAAATCTATTATTTATATATAAACTTTTTAATAGAAGTCATTCTAAAAATCTTATATTTACCATGTTTGATTTTCGGAACTCTTTTATGCATTCTTTGAGGCGCTTTTTTCAAGGATCAAAATTTATTTTAATTGATGATGGTTTTTCAACTTATTCTTCGTATCAAAGATATATTATTAAGGGTTATTATTTAGCTCATGATAGATACTTAAATATAAGAGGAATTTTTTTGAAATGGGTTTATTTTGGTAGTCATTTCAATTATTTATTGAGAACAAAAATAGATATATTTAGTATTTATGTTGAGGATTTTGGTGTTGTTGATAAGGATTATTTGTTAAATGATTTACGTCATCTAAGAAAATTAGTATCTGCAATCTCTGCATTGAATTTTGATACTAATAAAGTTTTTTTTATTGGAGGAAAATTATCTGAAAGAGGGGCAATGTCTCTAAATGATGAGTTATTTTGTATGGACTGGTTAAATAAGTATTGGAAATCTAAAGGGAAGACCATGTTCTATATTGCAAAGAGATCTAGCTCTATTAAAAAACTTGATTTAATAAGTAAGGCTGGGATAGATGTTTTGACTTTTGATTTGCCATTAGAAATTGCACTCATGAATGAAAAGATATTACCAGGAATTATTTGCGCACCAGGATCTACACTTCTTAAAACATTACCAATGCTTTACGATAAAATAGAGTGTTATCAAATAGAAATGACTGATTTTTTTAAATTTGAAGATGCTATAGAACAGGCAGAATTTATACAAGAGTTTATTAAAGGAACAAATATAAAAACTATAAATATTAATAAGAATTAGAATTTTTCTTCATACATATGAGTCTAAGAAAAGAATATGCCTTGTTGGGTAAACAATTAATGAAAGGCATAGCCTTTTAATTTGGAGTCTCAATGGACATGAAATATAGCAAAAATATACAGCTCTCATCTGAACTATTAGTTATTGACGGACTATGGGGCGTTGGGAAGTCTGTGGTTACTCATTTAGTATCAACATTTGATAGTGCGGAGTCTGTTTATTATGATTATACATTCGACTATATTCCGAAATATTACCAAAGTCACTCAATAGATAAAGATGCTGCTGTAACTTTAATAAGAAACTTATTTGATGAGTTTTCTTACAAGTCTTGTATTTCTCGTTCAGTAAACTTTCGCTTTACCGATGAAACAAGCATATTTAAACATCCAAAAAAATATAAATACTTGCAAAGATTGTTTCAACGAGATGGTGATGATGCATTGAAAATAATAGCTAAGAACAGGATGATAATTCCTATTCTAACCCATATGTCTTCATCTAATAATGATTTTTTTCATATGGCTATGGGTGAAAGATGCAAAATTATTAATTGTATAAGACATCCATTATTTATGTTGGAAGGGACTGCTAACTATTTGTCTAATATGGCATTAAGCCCAAGAGATTTTGTTTTAAAAATAAGACATAATGATAAAGACCTGCCATTTTTTGCTCATGGTTGGGAGGATGAGTTTCTATCTGCAAATTATATAGAAAAGGCAATAAAATCGATATCAATTTTAACAAAAGACTATACCAATAATCTAAAAAAAATAAAGAAGCAGTATGGTGAAAATTCTATACTTGAGGTCTCTTTTGAAGATGCTATAACTAATACAGATGAAGTTTTAAATATAATAGCAGGATTTATTGATAGAGATATTAATCAAAAGTTATATAAAAAAATAAAAAAAAGTGGAAATTTTCCCAGAAAATCAATGCTTGATGGCCAGGAACATGGTTTATTTAACTTTAAAAGTAAAAAGGTAGATAAGGTGAAAGAAAAAGTACTTATCCAAAAAAAAATGGAGCTTTTCAAGAGTAAAGTTAGGCCAGAATACTATTTGCAACTGGTTCAGCTAGTTAAGGACTATGAAGTAAAAAGTTTGTATTTTAAAGATTAAAGAACTTGATGTTTTTATTTTCAAAAGCTCAGAGCAAATAAAAGGCCTATCAATATTTTTGTTTAGTTTTTAATGGGAGTAAATATATTGCAAACGTCGTTATGAGAATCGGAGAAAATGCCCAAGCATACAAAAAAACGCGATCATGATAGGGCAGACCACTCAGCAACATAGCCAATAGTCCATAATAAACATAGAAAATATACATCCCCTCTAAATCTTTAAATCTTTGATAATTGAGGTATGCAGGTACTCTATAAAGTATTGCTGGAATTATGAATGCTATCGCTTTGTATGCTGAAAATCCTACAATGTAACGAGTGTCTGGATTAGTGAATGACCTTGACTCTATTTTTAAATAATCTAGGGTTGAAAGTATTTGATTAACAGCAAATGCCCAAAAATTGAAAATATAAAGTACTAGGGCTGTAAATAAAATAAAGTCTAGCAATAATAACCTACCATTAAAAATTCGCTTAAAGATAATAAGTGGGAAAAGACTTAAGGCTGTTGAATGGATGTTTGCAATAATAAGTACTAATAATATTTCCAAAAAAAACGATTTCCTTTGCTCTAAAAATGGCCAAAATGCTGCTATAGTTAATATAGCTAACCCCTGACGAATAGCTACAGAGCCAAGTGGTATAAGCCAAAATGATAAGATACAAAAAACAAAAGATATAACATACCACTTCTTAATACCAATGAAAACATTGGACAATTTTGCAAAACATATATAGTAAGATAATATTAAGATAAATACGCATAGCTCAAATTTAATACCAATGTTTTTTAAAAACAACATAACCCAATGGTAAAGCGAATTATTAAATAACCCCATTTCAGTTATACTATTTATTGAACCTGAATTATAATATCCCAAGTATCGTGATAAATCACTTACCCCATCGCCACCTAATGTTTTATCTACGTTGTGCTTAATTACGTCTTCGATATCTCGAACATAGTAAAATATAGTAGCGAAGACTAGAGATAATAAAAAGACTTGAATGGCTTGTTTTTTTATAATCATATTAAGGATTATGTATGCAAAAGAAAATTGAATTAATTTTTATTTTAGGTTGAAAAAAATGTCTAAAAAATTAATACCTAAAACTAAAAAAATCGTAATGCATATGATACCATCCTTGGCTTCAGGTGGAGCAGAGAGAATGTTGTTACGCATTGCTAATAATGATAGTGAGTATAAACATATCGTCATAATAATAAAGAAAATAGATGATGAATCTGTTTTTTATAAAATAAATTTGGATAGTGTCATACTTTTATCTCTAAGCTTTAAAGGAATTGGCGATTTATTTTATTCAGTAAAGAAATATTTATATTATTTAAATAAATATTCTCCAGATATTATCCAAACCTGGATGTACCATGCTAATTTGTTTGGAGGGTTATTAGCATATATCAATGGACATCGAAACATCTATTGGAACATAAGGTCGGCAGAAGTATCTTTAAAGAAAATGAAGTTAAGAACTTTGTTGTTTGTAATGCTTGGAGGCTTATTTTCACACCTTATTCCAAGGTCGATAATCTCATGCTCAAAGAGAGCTATAGATGTGCATAAAAAACTTTTTTATTCCAAGAGTAAATTTGTTTATATACCAAATGGTATTGAAAATAGTTTTGTTTTAAAAAGTAAAGCTATCATCAATAAACAACCAATAATAGGATTTGTTGCTAGGCTTGACCCACAAAAAAATCATGATAATTTTCTTAAATCATTAAGATATATTGACTACCCTATTAATTTTGTTTTATTAGGACGAAATGTTAGATCAATTAATTTACATGAATATAATGTTAACAAGTGTAATGTAACGTTATTAGACGAAACATCTGATGTGTTTTCTCACTATGATAGTTTTGACTTTCTTGTATTACCCTCTATCTATGGAGAGGCTTTTCCCAATGTATTGATCGAGGCAATGGCTAGAGGAGTTGTTTGTATCTCATCGGATGTTGGAGATTCGTTATCAATAATGTCCACAACAGGCTACATAATATCTGATCCTGTCTCTCCTAAATCTATAGCAAATGCAATTAGTTTAGCTATTAATGATTTTGAAAATAATAATTTATTATATTTATCAAAGTCTAAAGAAGCCATTGCGCTTGTGGAGTCTAACTATAGGTTAAAAGAGATTATCTCTAAATATCATCGTATTTGGTTACAATAATAATATGTTGATAAAACTTTACTCAGAACAAGTATTTGGAGTGAAAATATTAAAAAAATAATTGCTATAACTGGTGGATCTGGTTTCATTGGCAAGCTGTTAACAGAGCATCATCAAAAATATGGTGATGAAGTAAGAGTTTTGAGCCGAAGTGAGCATAAGTCAAAAGATGGAATCATTTTTTTTAAGGGTGATTTACTAGATGTATCAATCGATTTTTTTGAATTTTTAGAGAATGTAGACGTGCTATATCATTGTGCAGGTGAATTATATCAAAAAGAAGTAATGGAGGCACTCCATGTTGAAGGTACAAAACGTTTATTAGAGGCTGCTATTGGAAAAATTGGTCGTTGGGTACAGTTGAGTAGCGTGGGGGCATATGGTGTATTTAATGGAGTTTCAATTGATGAGTCCACTCAAGAAAAGCCAATTGGTACATATGAAAAAACCAAAGCTAAATCTGATTACTTATTAGAAATGGTTGCTAAAAATAAGGGTCTAAAGTATGTTATCTTACGTCCTTCGATAGTTTTTGGTGAGTCGATGTCTAATTGCTCTTTGTTAGATATGCTCTTTGTAATTAGAAAAGGGTGGTTTTTTTATGTTAATCGTAATGCAAATGTAAATTATGTTCACGTTGAAGATGTAGTTGATGCTCTTATTTTATGTGGTGAGAGCTCAAAAGCAATTAATAATATTTATATTCTTTCAGACTCTACAACACTTAAAATTATGGTTGACTCTTTTTCTTCAGGAATGGGGGTTAATCATCCAAAAATTTATTTTCCAGAATTTCTTATTCGACCTGTTGTTAGTATTTTTGGAAGATTACCAAATTTTCCATTAACTAAGACGCGACTTGACGTATTGACTAATCTTCACAAATATAATTCTTGTAAGATTCAGAAAGATTTAGACTTTTCATTTAAAAAAAATCTTGATACAAGATTTAGAGAGTATGCCAAAAATTATTGTAAATAGAAAGAAAATTGCCATTGTTATTACTTCTCCAGTTACTGCTAAAGTTTTTCTTTTGCATCAAATTACAGAGCTTTCTAAAATTTATGATTTGACCTTAGTTGCTAATTTTGAAAAAGATTTTTCTATTAAAGGGAGGCCTGATTGGTTGAGTAAATCAGTGCATATAGAAAATATACCAATTGAAAGATATATTAAGGTATTTGCAGACATTAAGGCAATTTTAATGCTATATTTTTTTCTTAAAAATAATAATTTTTCTTTGATTCATTCCATTACACCTAAGGCTGGACTTATAGCAATGATATCATCTTGGGCTGCCAGAGTACCTATTCGTATTCACACCTATACTGGCCAAGCATGGGCAACTAAGAGAGGAATAACGAGGTTTTTTTTGAAAAATTTAGATAAAATAACGTCTATATTTTCAACATCAATATTGGTTGATAGTTTTTCTCAAAGAGATTTTTTGTTAAAAAATATGATTATCTCTCCAATTAAATCTGAGGTTTTAGGTAATGGCTCAATAAGTGGTATTAATGAAAAAATTTTTAAAACAAATTCTTTAGCGCGTAAAAATATTAGGACAAAGTTGGTCGTTGATAATTCAGCTATTGTTATTTTATTCTTGGGGCGTATAAATAAAGAAAAAGGAGTGGGTGAGTTAATCGATGCATTTTCTAATTTAGTATCAAGAGATAAAAGAGTGGTACTTTGGTTGGTTGGAACAGATGAGGATAGATTGCAAGATAAGTTAGATGTTAAAGAAAGCATTTTTTGGATTTCCAACACTGATATCCCAGAGCAATATATGGCAGCAGCAGATATTTTTTGCCTCCCTAGTTATAGAGAAGGTTTTGGAAGTGCAGTTATAGAGGCTGCTGCATGTGGGATACCAGCTGTTGGGTCTAATATTTATGGCTTAAGTGATGCTATTGTAGATAAAATTACCGGTATATTAGTGCCAGTTAAATCTGTAAAATCCTTAGAATCTGCCTTGCAAAAACTGGTTGATAATAAAAAGATACGAGAGCAAATGGGATTTATGGCTAAACGTCGAGTAATTGAAAATTTCTCTCAAAGTAAGATGACAGAACTTTTAATAAAACACTATAAATCCTTATTATGATTGTGAATTTTTTTTCAATTTTATGATGCCTCCTACTTTTAATAAATATAATTTTAAGTTTTCTACATATAATTTCTTATATTGTTTAAATAATATTAATAAAAATGAAAAATCATAATTTTTCACCTTGGCCATCTCATACTAATGAGGAAGCTGCTGCTGTTAGTAAGGTATTGTTATCAAATAAGGTTAATTATTTGACAGGAGATGAAGGACGTAAATTTGAAAAAGAATATGCAAAATGGTCTGGAGTAAAATATGCAGTAGCTGTTTCAAATGGAACTGTTGCATTGGAGTTATCATTAAAAGCGTTGGGTATCAATTCACTTGATGAAGTAATTGTTACTTCTAGAACTTTTTTTGCATCAGTATCGGCAATTGTTTCAGTTGGTGCGACCCCTGTTTTTGCAGACATTGATTATGAGTCCCAAAATATTTCAATTGAAACAATTAAGGCAGTTTTGTCAAAAAGAACTAAGGCAATTATATGCGTTCATCTTGCAGGCCTTCCATGTGAAATGGATCCAATCATTCTATTAGCTAAAAAAAATAAATTATTTGTTATTGAAGATTGTGCTCAGGCCCATGGAGCAAGATATAAAGATAAACCAGTTGGCAGTTTTGGTGATATTGGCTGCTGGAGCTTTTGTCAAGATAAAATTATAACTACAGGTGGTGAAGGTGGCATGATTACAACAAATAATCCTAATTTGCGGTCAAAAGTATGGTCTTACAAAGATCATGGTAAATCAAGAGATCGTGTGTATGCAAAAGACAAGGTTAGTAATTATGAATTTAAATGGCTTACTACCTCTTTTGGTACAAATGCTCGAATAACTGAAATGCAGGCAGCTATTGGCAGGGTCCAGCTAAAATATATAGATATTTGGCATAATAAGCGCGTCAGCAATATGAATAAAATCCTAGGAACTGCAAAAAAGTGTAAGGGTTTGCGAGTGCCAGAGATTCCTCATTATATGGATCATGCAGCTTATAAATGTTATGTATTTGTTAATGTCAGTGATTTAACTCCAAGCTGGGATAGAGGCAGGGTAGTAAGAAAAATTAATGAACTTGGTGTTCCATGTTTTACAGGGTCTTGTCCTGAAGTTTACTTAGAGAAGTCTTTTGACAACACGAGTTTTCGCCCATTGCAAAGAATGCCTAATGCAAAAAAATTAGGGGAGACATCTTTAATGTTTTTAGTACACCCAACTTTAACAGATAACGAGATAAATAAGACATGCAGTGTAATTATGCAAGTTATGAAAATGGCCACTTTGCCATTAAAAAAAGACTAAATAAGCTGAAATTAAAATATTTATCATTTAAGCGAACTTAGATAATAATCTTAATATAAAAAATATTTTTTTGTCAAAGCTACAAATATATATAGGATAGTTAACACGATGCAGATTAATAACACGAAGTTAACATATAGAGGCAAATTTGTATAATTTAATAAGATTGAGGTAATATAAGAAACTCCTCCAGCTGAAATGGCAAGTGGAATAAATTTCAAATTAATAATTTTATGCTTGATCTCTATTTTTGTAATAAAAATTAATCCAGTAATCGCATATGAAATAAGAACAAAGCTGACAATTTTATAAACATTAGTATCATTAATGTTTAAAAGATTTAATAATATTAATATTGTGAAGCCAGTTATATTAATTATCATTGGAGTTTTTGTGTTTTTTTCTGAGTAGAATACAGAAGTAGATACAGCAATTAATGCTTGAAATGGAAGTGAAAGTATTCCAACTATTAATAAAGTTGACATAACTTCAATATTTTTTTCTGTGATTGCTTCACTCAACCCAAAGATAGACTCTATAAATATACTTGATTGTGCAATAACTACTCCAGTAATGGCGCTTGCTATTGCCATTGACCAAAATAAGTTAATTTGAATTATTTCCCTAAATTTATTTCTTTTCTTTTCTATATACATTTGTGATAATTTTGGCAAAATTACTACTGATAGAATAGTTACTGCAACATTTGCTGGAACCTCAACAAGTTTTAGAGCGTAGTTAACTATTGAAATACTTCCATCTTCTGAAAATGATGCGAATGATCTTGCAACTACTGGGTACAAAATTAATAACCCACCCGAAAAGACAGCATAAAAATATCTATGAAGTATCTGCCTGTTTATTACTTGAAATTTTAGTTTACTAATAGAAAATAAATCTTTTTTAATTACCCAAAGCTGAGATATCCACCTTACGAAACCACCAATGAGAATACAAATTATTAGTGTATTTATATTTTTTATATCTTTTGTTAAAAGAAAGAGGCCAATAATGATTAGTATATTAATAATCGCAGAGCCTAAAGATGGTACGAAGAATTTATTTTTTGAATGTATAAATGCAGTTGTCACACCTGCAAGTATTGTCAAAGGGACAAGCCAGTTAACTTTTATAAGTGAATCTTGCAAAAGAGGGATGTAATTAGTTGGGATTCCAGGAGAAAATAAATTTGTTAAAAGCTTATCTTGAGAGTTTAATATTAATATGATCAAAATTGAAAAACCTAAGAAAATTAGTGAAGAAATAATAAACAGACTGCTACTATCTTTTTTAGGTAAGTTCTTAAATTCAGGTATTAATGCTGCTGAAATAGCGCCAGAAGCAATAAGACTAAATATAGCGTCAGGTACAGTCAATATTATAATAAGAATGTCTGATTCAATAGTTGCTCCAAATTTAGAGGCTATATAAATGTCTCTTGCTAGACCTAATAACCTGCCTAGCATTAGTCCTGAAAATAAAATAAATCCAGATAGTGCTATTTTTTTTAGCATTGCTTTTTATTGTGTTAATGTGATTATTTCGCCAATATACACTGATATAATCTAGACGAATTTAATTAAATTGTATTTTTTATCAAAAAGTTATGAATATTCTAGTTATTGAGCCATCTGCAACATCCAAATATGGTAACCAAAGAATTTGGGGGGGGAATGGTACCTTAAAGGCATCTTTTTACAAGCCCCCTCATGATTTAATGGCAATATCAGGTTATTTAGAAAAGAATGGCTATAGCAATACTTTTTTTGATGCGAATGCAGGTAGGGTAGGTATCAATGATATTAGGGCAAAGATTATTTCAATTATGCCCAATCCAGATGTAGTAATCTTTAGTAACTCAACTTGTTCAATTTATCAGGATGTGAAATTAGCAAGTATTGTTAAAACTATAAATCCAAACTGTTTAACTGTAGCTGCAGGCGTCCATTCTATGTCACTTTATGAAGAAACACTTGGCTTGGAAGAGGATCTAGATGTTGTAGTTACATCTTCTATATGGGAAGAAGTTTGCTTAAATATTATTCAAAATTATGGTAATTTACAAAATGTCAGTGGTATAGCTTACCGTCCAAAAAGTGATATAAAAATTAACGATAACCCTATTATCAAAAATGAAGATTTTTTTTCAAATCTAGAGTCACTTGATGATCTTGGTTTTCCAGCGCATGACAAGATTGATCAGTCGCTTTATGACGACCCAACAGCAAAGAGATTGCCCAAAACAATGGTTCAGTTTCAGAAGGGCTGCGTTCATGTTTGTAATTTTTGTAACCAGCCTGCATTCTTTGGTGCGCCGTCAGTTACATATAGGTCTCATCAGAGTGCTATCGAAGAGCTGAAATGGGTTAAAAGTCTTGGATTTAAAGAAGTAATGTTTAATGATGCGACTTTAACTGGAGATATTGAATGGGCAAAAGAATTATTTCAACAAATGATAGATAATAATATTGATTTGACGTGGAATTGTACAACACGTGCCAATAGACTAAATCCAGAAGTTCTTAAATTGATGAAAGAAGCAGGCTGTCATACGCTGATGATTGGTTTAGAAAGCGCAGATAAAGAAGTTCTAAAAAATATTAAAAAATCAATGACTGCAGATAAAGTTAGAAAAGTTGTCGATGATATTACAAAGATGGGGATGGATTCATTAATATTTGCTGTAGTAGGTTTTCAAGGTGAAACAGAGAAAAGTGTTAAAAAGACTATAGAGTTCTTAACGACTTTGAATGCTACTTATATTACTTTTGGAATAGCTGTTCCTAGCCCTGGAACTGAATTCTATGACTATGTTAAGAGTAATAATTATTTACTAACAGATGATTGGTCTCAATATGATCCTGTGAAAAAACCAGTATTTGAGTATCCAGAACTATCTGCAGATAAAATACTTTGGTACTCAAGAAACGGCTTACAAAGATTTTATTTAAGACCATCTTATATGCTTAAGAGATTAATTAGTGTTAGATCATTTATGGATTTTAAGCACTTAGTCGTTAATTTTATTGGTTTTATGAAAAGATATGTTTTCCAAATAAATTAATTTTTTTAAATAGGCTACATACCTAATGAGAGTTTTATTTTTAAATCCACCGTTTAAGACAGAGCATGGTAAGTATTCCAGGACTTCAAGAACACCTGCTATAACTAAAAGTGGAACTGTTTATTATCCTATTTGGCTTTGCTATGCAGCAGCTGCAGTTGAGCAGGGTGGCCATGAGATAAATGTTATAGATAGTTGTGCAAATCAATATAATCTTGAAACTACCCTAAGTATGGTAAGTGAATTTAAACCAGATATTGTTATCGAAGATACCAGTACTGCGTCTATTCATGAAGATGTTAGGTTGGCTGTAGAAATAAAAAAAATACTCCCTAATATATTAATCGGTTTAATGGGAACACATCCATCGTCTTTACCAGAAGAAACTTTACTTCTAAGTGACAGTGTAGATTTTGTGGCTGTTGGTGAGGCTGATCTTACTTGCTTAGAAATTGCTAATAGTTTTAAAAATATCTCTAAAAATTTTGATGATGCTATGCAATCTATAAATGGCCTTGTTTATCGAGATAGTAATGACAAAATTATTACTAATAACCCAAGAGAGCTAAATCCTGATTTAGATTCGTTACCATTTGTTTCAGAGATCTATAGTCGTTACTTAAATATTGATGAGTACTTTTTTGCGGCCTGTGATTATCCTGAAGTTCAGATAATGACTTCTAGAGGGTGCGTGGCTCGATGCACTTATTGCGTATACCCTTATGCAATGCATGGTCTTAAATATAGAAAAAGATCTCCTGGTAATATTGCTGATGAGTTTGAATGGATTGCTAAAAATTTACCGAGTGTTCGTGAAATAGGGCTTGAAGATGATACTTTTACTGGTGATCAAAAACATGTTGTTGAATTTTGTAAAATTATTATAGAAAGAGGAGTAAAGATAAAATGGTATTGCAATGTTAGAGCAAACTTAAAAAAAGAAGTTATGCAATGGATGAAAAAAGCTGGATGTGTATTAATGACAGTTGGCTATGAAAGTGCTAGTTCTGATGTACTACTTAATGTTGATAAAAAAATTTCAGCTGAACAAAATCTTTCATTTTCGAAAAATGCAAAGGAAGTAGGCGTTATGGTTCATGGGTGTTTTATGGCAGGTAATAGAGGTGATACAAGATACTCGTTAAAGCAAAATTTAGACTTAGCATTGGAAATGATGGATGATACTATGCAGTTTTTTCCATTAACAGTATATCCAGGAACACCAGATTATGGATGGGCTAAAGATAATAATTTATTATTATCTGAAAACTATAATGACTATTTAACTGAAGATGGAATGCATAATAGTCTAGTTAAAATGAATGATATGAATGTGGATGAAATATTGAAGTGGTGTAATGATTCTAGGAAAAAATACTATTTAAGGCCAAAATATTTATTTTATAAAATGAAACAATCTATTCTACATCCGCAAGAAATTAGAAGAAATTTTAAAGCTGGAAAAAGGTTTATTAAAATATTATTATCAAATTAATATTAAAAATGCAGGTCATTAGCTTTAAATGATTCCAAAAGTGTCAGTTATAATGCCTGCGTTTAACTCCTATAGATACATTGAAGAAGCAATTCATTCTGTTTTAAATCAAACCTATCAAAATCTTGAATTATTGATTATAGATGGTGGCTCTTCTGATTCTTCTGTTGAGTTGATAAGTAAAATATCTCTTAATGATGGTCGGATAGTTTTCATTAATAATATTAATGATTCTGGGCCTGCACATGCTCGTCAGGTTGGGATTGAAATGTCTAGAGGCCATTATATTGCATTTTTAGATGCTGATGATTATTGGATGCCTGAGAAAATAGAAATTCAATTAAAGTTTATGCAGGATAATAATTACAAGTTTAGTTACACTGGATATAGGTCTGTAGATGGAGACGGGAGTAACTTGAGTTGCCCTGTAATTATGAAAGAAAGTTATAATTTAAGACGTGGGTTGATTTACCGAGGCATTGGTATATTGACAGTGATGGTTGATAAAGAGATTTTAAGCAAAGATGTTATTGATTCTAGGTCAAATTTTGCCGAAGACTACCTTTGGTGGCTTTTGATATTAAATAATGGCTTTATTGCTCATTATCTCAATATTGATTCTGCGCGTTATAGAAAAAGTAAAAATTCTCGCTCAAGTAATAGATATGCTCATCAGTTATCTTTGTGGAGAATTTATAGAAATACTTTGAATATAAATTTTACTAAAGCGTTTTTTTATTATGCATATTACCTTTTAAATACTGCATTTAATAAAATTCGTATTTATCTATGCAGCTATATATCTAATAAGTTTTTTAAGTGAAAAATTCAAAGCAAGCAGTTATACTGGCTGGAGGAATGGGAGCAAGACTTAAAGGTATCTCTGGAAACACTCCAAAGCCGATGATGCATGTTTTAGGTAAACCAATATTACAACATATAATAGAGCAGTGTGCCAAAAATGATTTTATAGATATCTGGTTGTTAGTTTCATATGGGGCTGATATTATTGAGAGATATTTTGGGAATGGAAGTCATTATGGAGTTTCAATTCATTATTATAGAGATGATATTCCAATGGGAACAGCAGGAGCATTGTTTAATGTTTTGCCAAATTTGGATAATTTCTTTTTAGTATTGTATGGCGATACATATTTTGATGTAAATTTGAATAATATCTGGAATTTTCATCAGATAAATAATGCAGATGCAACACTCTTTGTTCATCCTAATGATCACCCATACGATTCTGATTTAGTCGAATTAAGTGATGATAATAAGATTACGAATATTCATAATTATCCACATGATAAAAGCTGGAAGCGTAACTTAGTAAATGCTGCAATTTATGTTATCAGCCGATCTGCATTAGTTGGTATTGAGTTTTCCTCAAATAAAAGAGATATAGCCAAAGATTTATTTCCAATAATGATTAAGAAAGGTAATAAGCTTTGTGGATATATTTCTACTGAGTACATAAAGGATATGGGTACACCTGATAGATTAGCAAGTGTTGAGAGTGATATTTCTTCAGGAAAAGTAACAAAGCTTAGATGTAATTCAAAAAAAAGAGCACTGTTCTTAGATCGAGATGGGGTTGTTAATAAAGAGGTGAACTATCTTTCCTCTCCAGATCAATTTGAATTAATTAATGGAGTTGGCAATGCAATTCATCAGTTGAATCTTGCAGGAATATTAGTAGTGATAGTAACTAACCAGCCTATAATCGCCAGAGGTGAGTTGAACAATTTTGGTTTACGTATAATTCATAATAAAATGGATACTCTGTTAGCTTTGGAAAAGGCTTATATTGATCATATTTATTTTTGTCCACACCATCCAGATCAAGGGTTTAAAGGAGAAGTAGAGAGTTTAAAGATTGAGTGTAAGTGCCGAAAACCTCAACCAGGACTCCTATTGCAAGCAGCACAAGAAATGGGTATTTCTCTTCAAGATTCATGGTTAGTAGGAGATAGGACAGCTGATTTATTGGCTGGTAAGTGCGCAGGAGTAAAAACAATTTTGGTAAAAACGGGCTATGCTGGTAAAGATGGAAAATATTTTGTTAAACCTGACTTTATAGTTGATAATTTATCTAAGGCAGTTGATTTGGTATTAAATGATGGTAACAATTGATTATTAGTAAGACCCCATTTCGTATGAGTTTTGTTGGTGGAGGAAGTGATCTGCCTGCATACTATAAACACAAAGAGGGCGCTGTACTTTCTACATCTATTGATAAATACATGTATGTAACTGTTAATCAAAAATTTGATGGAAACATACGTTTGAGTTATTCAATTACTGAGGATGTATCTCATCGTGAGCAAATAAAACACCCAGTTGTTCGAAATGTCCTTGATTTGATGGATATTTCTGGAGGTATTGAAATTGCTTCTATGGCTGATATACCGTCAAAGGGATCAGGGTTAGGGTCATCTAGCTCTTATACAGTAGCTCTAATTCACGCACTTCATGCATACAAAAATAAATATATTTCACAGAATGAGTTAGCTAGTTTGGCAAGTCATGTAGAAATTGAAATGTGTGGAGACCCTATTGGGAAACAGGATCAATATGCAGCAGCTCATGGTGGTTTAAATTTAATTCGTTTTCATGAAGATGATTCTGTCTCAGTAGATCCTGTTATTTGTAAACCAGAGACTATAAAAAAATTGGAAGCGTCTATACTAGTCTTCTATACTGGACGAACCCGAAGTTCTTCTGCGATATTAAGTGCCCAGAATATAAATATGCAGAATATTGAAAAGCGCAATCTAATGGGAGAAATGGTTAAGATGTCTTATGAGATGAAGACCATACTAGAATCTGACCAGGTAGATGCAATAGGGGAGTTATTGGATAAGAATTGGAAAATAAAGTGTCAGATGGCTGCTGGCGTAACAGATAGTCAGATTAATGATTGGTATCAAAGAGGAATTGATGCTGGTGCGAGTGGTGGAAAATTATTGGGAGCTGGTAACGGTGGTTTTATGATGTTTTTTGCTCCACCTGATAACCATAAGGATATTATAAAAGCAATGTCTAGCTTGAGAGAAATTCCTTTCTCTTTTGATTTAAATGGGAGTCAGATTGTGCATTACCAGCCAAATACATCAAATTTAATAAAATAATGGGGAATAATGGATTTTTCGATAACAAATTATATTAAAGAGCATAGTCAGGTATTGGACTCGTTAGACAAGTCTGATTTAAAGGAAGCTATAGAGTTAATTCGGGATAAAGCATTTGCTGGAAAAAAAATTGCTGTTTGTGGGAATGGTGGGAGCGCTCTTGCAGCGTCACACTATATTACAGACTGGAATAAAATGGTTAATTTAAAAACGGGAAAGCGTTTTAATGGTATTTGCCTTTCAGATAATATAGGATTAATTACTGCTTATGCAAATGATCTTTCTTACTCAGATATATTTTCTGAACAAGTAAAGAATTTAATGTTGCCAGGAGATCTCTTAATTACAATAAGCGGAAGTGGAAACTCGGAGAATGTTGTCCGAGCAACAGAAGTTGCTAATGATTTGGAAATCACTACCCTAACAATTTCTGGATATAATGGAGGAAAGTTGAGAGAAATATCAGATTATTCTGTTTCTATTAATTCTTTTGATATGCAAATTTGCGAAGATGCGCATGTTGTATTTGGCCATCTAGTTATGAAATCAATTTGTAAACTCTCTATTTCAACTTAAATCTAAAAAAGATGATGATATTAGTTACAGGTGCAACTGGTTTTATTGGAAAAAGTTTAATATGCGAGTTGAAAAATCAAGAAAAAAAAATAAAGATTATATCCCGTAAGCCCTATCCTAAGATTGATTCGATAGTCTGTGATTTGAGTTCTAATAAAATTCCCAATCATTCATTAAAAGGAGTTGATACTATATTCCATCTTGCAGGTTTTGCGCATAATTTAAGTAATTCGAGTAAAGTTAAAAACATGTATCAAAGTATTAATGTAGATGCAACAGTTAATCTTGCTAAATTAGCATTAAAAAATAATGTAAGAAAATTTATATTTATTAGTAGTGTTAAAGCTGGAAAATTCTCTTCAATGGATTCATGTATTACTGAAATGAAAAAAGAAAATCCTAAAAATATTTATGGAAGCACAAAAAGGGAGGCAGAGTTAAAATTATTAGAAATTGCAAAAGATACAAACATGCAGGTTTCTATTATTAGGCCGGCTTTAGTTTATGGTCCAAATGCTAAAGGTAATTTACGTTTAATACTACTAGGCATTAAGCAAGGGTGGTTCCCCCCTCTACCTGAAGTAGGAAATAAACGCTCAATGATACATATTGATGATTTAGTAAGAGCAATTCTATTTATATTTGATAACGATAATATTAATGGTGAGATTTTTATTGCAACAGATGGATTAGCCTACTCATCCAGGCAAATATATAATGGAATGTGTAAGGCTGCTGGTAAAAAAATTCCAAAATGGAGTGTGCCAAAGTTTATATTTGATATTCTCTCTTTGCTTAACCAAAATATAAAGTATAAAGTTCATAAGCTTCTCGGTGAAGAATATTACTCTTCAAGAAAATTAGAGTCTTTAGGATTTAAAGCTAATAAAACATTAGAAAATATAAATGAAACGTCTTATTGACATATTTTTAGCAATTATATTATTGATAATATTTTTGCTTCCTATTATGGTAATTTCAGTCATATTGTTGACTTTTAC
>Ga0209482_1000386_pt1 | contig 38454 bp, 38 predicted proteins | sample CoawatmetaG10DNA_FD_187512 | JGI IMG/M metagenome (GOLD analysis project Ga0209482, IMG submission 187512) | Marine microbial communities from the West Antarctic Peninsula - Coastal water metaG104-DNA (SPAdes) (version 2) | ecosystem: Environmental > Aquatic > Marine > Coastal ...
TGTAATGACCAAAGCTTTTCAGGTTTCCGTTTTGGAAGGTTTCATCATTTCTAAAACAGTCAAATACAATAACTTTAGATTTTGGGAAGTTTTCCTGAAAATAAAAGGCCAAATTACTACCTATAAAGCCCGCACCACCTGTAATAAGAATAGTTTTTTCGTTAAAATCTATTTTGTTATTCATCATAATTCATTAAATTTTTGTTTAATTATAGAGCATCGTTAATTAATATATTTAATAAACACAAAAAGAGTAGTGACTATAAACAATAGATGTAAGTCATATTTTGTAATAATTAAATTTTGTTCAATTGTTGAACATAAGCCAATATAAGTGATACAATATTTTTTTACGATTTTTCTTGAAAATACATTTTTCAAGATATGGCGGTAGCTTGCCTAATATTTCATCTTTTATTTTTTCCTAAACTAATGAATAACCAAGATATACGTCTTGATCTGCTTCGTAAGTTAGAGTCAAATCCTCACTTTACCCAAAGAGAGCTCTCTCGGGACATTGGCGTGAGCTTGGGTAAGGTAAACTACTGCATGAAAAAACTGACTGAGAAGGGATTAATAAAACTAACAAACTTTACTCATAATCCAAATAAAATGGGCTATGCGTACCTCCTTACCCCAAGTGGAATCGAAGAGAAGTCAAGGCTAACTTTTTCCTTCCTTAAAAGAAAGGTTATTGAATATGAAATTCTCAAAAAAGAGATTAATGAGCTACAACTTGAATCAAAAGAAATGGCTAATGAAAAGCAATAATAGCCATTATCGTTTTTTAAACAAAACCCTTTAAATTTATAATTGCATACCACCTATCAGTCTATTAAAAAAATGAATAACTTCAAACAAATCTGGCTTCATCTTTCAAAACGTCGAAAAAAACAGTTAGCATCGCTCTTATTTCTAATGATTATTGCTACTATTTTAGAGGTTGTAAGTTTAGGTGCTGTACTACCATTTTTATCAGTATTAACTGCGCCAGAGCAAGTTTTTCAGCATGAATATACTCAGCCTTTAATAAGCGCTCTAGCGTTGAGAGAGCCAATTCAATTAATACTACCTATTACTATTCTATTTATCATTGCCGTACTTGTATCTGGGATTGTTCGCTTGTTGTTACTTTACGTGATGACCAGGCTTTCGTATGCAATTGGTGCCGATCTTAGTATTAACATTTATCGTCGCACGCTGTTCCAACCATATGCAACTCATGTGGCGAGAAATAGCAGCGAAGTAATCAATAGCATTATTACCAAAACCAATATAGTAACTAGTGGAATTCTTACCCCGCTTCTAACATTAGTTAGCTCTATATTCATACTTTTTGGCATTGTTGCAGTATTGTTTGTTATTGATATTGGTGTGGCATTATCAGCTTCGATTGGTTTTGGTTTGCTTTATTGGTTAGTTATTCTCTATACCAAAAACCATCTCAAAGATAATAGTCAAGTCGTTGCTCACCAATCCACGCAAATGCTCAAATCATTGCAAGAAGGGTTAGGAGGGATACGAGACGTTTTGATTGATGGCACTCAGGAGTTTTACTGTCGGCTTTATCGCAATGCAGATTTACCAATGCGTCGCGCCTCTGGAAACAACTTATTTATTCAAGGAAGTCCTAGATATGTCATTGAGGCACTAGGCATGACACTCATTGCTGGACTTGCTTTTGTGCTGGCTCAGAAGCAGGGTGGCATGGTTGCGGCAATCCCTGTATTAGGAGCATTAGCATTGGGTGCACAAAAATTACTGCCAGTATTACAACAAGCATACGGTTCTTATAGTTCGATTAAGGGTTCAAAAATCTCATTTGAAGATGTATTGTATTTGCTCGATCAGCCATTACCAGAATATGAGAATCAGCCAATACCAAAGGCAATTCGATTTGATAAAGAGATTAAACTAACTAATCTGAGTTTTCGTTATATGCAAGAATCACCTTGGGTACTGAAAAACATTAATTTAAGATTGAAAAAAGGATCTCATATTGGCTTTATTGGATCAACTGGTAGCGGAAAAAGCACCCTGCTTGATATTATTATGGGTCTGCTTCCTGCAACCGAAGGTGATTTATTCATTGATCAGCAGTTAATTGATAATAAAAGTCGTAGATCGTGGCAAATGAATATCGCTCATGTGCCACAAAATATTTATCTTTCAGATAATACTATTGAAGAGAATATTGCCTTTGGAGTGTCAAAAGACAAGATTGATCACCAACGAGTAAGAAAAGCAGCACAACAGGCTAAAATTGCACAGCTGGTTGAACAATGGCCAGAAGGCTATCAAACTTTTGTGGGTGAGAGGGGTGTTCGCTTATCCGGTGGGCAGCGCCAACGAATTGGTATCGCCAGAGCGCTTTATAAAAAAGCAAGTGTGTTAATTTTTGATGAAGCAACTAGTGCGCTAGATAATGAAACAGAGCGAGAAGTAATGGAAGCAATTAAAGATTTAGGCGGTGAAACAACCGTATTGCTTATTGCACATAGATTGACAACTTTAAGAAATTGTGACATGGTAGTCAAATTAAATAACAATCATACGCATAGCATTGGAAGTTACCAGGAAATGGTTAATAAATAATTCATATTTTGTTTAAAATAACATCCATTATCTTTTTGTTAATATTGACCAATTTAAAAATGTTAATTACTGAATTTTTAATTTTTAATCTGTAATGCAAATAATCCCAGTTATTCTTTCGGGTTGCTCAGGAACAAGGCTTTGGCCCTTGTCTCGTAAGCAATATCCTAAGCAGTATTTGCCTTTAGCGAGCGATCAAACATTCAATCTTAACAAAGGTGAATCTACATACATTCCATTAGGTATTAGCGACCCCCTTGAAAATCAAACCAATAAACCACTAGAAATCATCGAAGTACAAAGCGGTACTTATCTGGGTGAAGATGATATTATTAGATTTGAAGATATGTATGAGCGCATTAAAAATTAAATAATAAACTAAATTCAATTAGCATATAAAGTGTATAGGATATTTTTGGAAATGAATTATGAGTAATAAAGTAGCATTAATCACCGGTATCACCGGACAAGACGGAGCTTACCTAGCAGAATTTCTACTAGATAAGGGTTACGAAGTTCATGGCATTAAGCGCCGCTCTTCATCATTCAATACAGACCGTATTGATCATCTTTATCAAGATCCTCATGAAACTGACAGAAAATTCGTACTGCATTATGGTGACTTGGCAGATTCTATGAGCTTGGTGCGTATTATTCAAGAGATACAACCTGATGAAATATACAACCTTGGTGCACAATCACATGTTGCTGTATCGTTCGAAACCCCAGAATATACAGCAGACACAGTTGGCTTAGGTGCACTGCGCGTACTAGAGGCTATTCGCATTTCAGGTCTTGAGAAAAAAACCCGCTACTATCAAGCCTCTACCTCAGAGCTATTTGGCGAAGTGCAAGAAATCCCACAAAAAGAAACTACACCGTTCTACCCACGTTCTCCATACGCAGCAGCTAAACTGTACGCTTATTGGATTACCATAAATTATCGTGAAGCTTATGGTATGTATGCTTGTAACGGCATCTTGTTTAACCATGAATCTCCAGTCCGTGGCGAGACTTTTGTTACTCGTAAAATTACTCGGGCTTTGGCTCGTATTTCGCTAGGCTTGCAAGATACGGTGTACCTAGGAAACATGGATGCCAAGCGTGACTGGGGTCATGCCAAAGACTACGTAGAAATGCAGTGGCTGATGCTACAACAAGACAAGCCAGATGATTTTTGTATTGCCACCGGCGTGCAGTATTCAGTCCGCGACTTTGTTGATTTTGCTTGGGGCCATTTAGGTAAGAGGATTCGCTGGGAAGGTAAAGGTATGGATGAAAAAGGTTACGATACTGAAACAGGTAATTTAATCGTTGCAGTCGACAAACGCTACTTCCGCCCAACAGAGGTAGAAACTTTATTAGGTGATCCGTCTAAAGCCAAAGAAAAATTAGGCTGGGAGCCAAAAATTACCCTAGAAGAAATGGTGCATGAAATGATGGAAAACGATATTAACATTGCTAAGCGTGATTCTTTAGTCAAAAAGCACGGCTTTAAAGCGCCAGACTTTAAAGAGTAATTGATTTAGACATGGATCTTAAGGATAAAATTTATATTGCAGGGCATCGTGGCCTAGTCGGCTCTGCCATTGTCAGACAATTAGAATCAAGAGGGTTTGCTAATATTTTAATGCGTACGCATAAAGAACTAGACCTTACCAATCAAGTGCAAGTACAAACCTTTTTTGAACAAGAAAAGCCTGATTATGTCATTCTTGCAGCCGCCAAAGTAGGTGGCATTCATGCTAACAATACTTACCCGGCAGATTTCATATATAAAAATATGATGATAGAGGCTAATGTCATTAATTCGGCATACGAGAATAAGGTTAAGCGTTTGCTATTTTTAGGCAGTACTTGTATCTACCCCAAAGTCGTAGAGCAGCCAATGCGTGAAGATGCATTACTCACTGATGTATTAGAGCCAACTAATGAGCCTTATGCATTAGCTAAGATAGCAGGTATTAAGTTATGCGAATCATATAACCGCCAATATGGTACTGATTTTAGATCAGTCATGCCAACCAACCTTTATGGTATTAATGACAATTTCCATCCTGAGAACTCACATGTTATTCCTGCACTCATGCGCCGTTTTCATGAGGCAAAGGTAAATAATGATAAAGAGGTTGCTGTATGGGGAACAGGAGATGCAATGCGTGAGTTTTTGTATGTTGATGATATGGCAGAGGCATCACTATTTGTACTTGAGCTCGATGAGAAGGATTACCAAGCCAATACAAAATCAATGCTCTCGCATATCAATGTGGGTACGGGTATTGATATAACCATTAGAGAAATGGCAAAGACTATGAAGCAAGTAGTTGGATACGAAGGTAATCTAACTTTTGATAAAACCAAACCTGACGGCTCGCTAAGAAAACTAGTTGACGTATCACTCTTATCAAATATAGGCTGGAAATATAGTGTAGATTTGAAAGATGGTCTTAAAAAAACTTATAAATGGTACTCAGAAACAAATTCCTAAGTTTATTAGTAACCAGATTGGTTACATTGCCTCTATATCAAATTAAGGAAGGTTAGTGTGTTAGCAGTAACAGCAACTTTAAAATTAAAATAAAAGAATGGAAAAATCAGGAAACTAATATGAAGAGATTAATTATTTGCCTATCTGGACTATATAAGTGATATCACTGTATTTTAATTGTTTTCTTATTGAAAATGAAACAGATCAATTGTCTCATGGTGATAGGGGTTTTTTTTATCCAGTTACTTATCCGAGGCCTCTTAATGTTGAAAGTATATCGCAACTTGATATTCTAATCAAAGTGATTAAGAGTTATTCAGCTATTGAATTTGATGTGGTCGTTTTTAACTTAGATATACCTTTTGCTTCAGAAGAAATGCGCACTTCAATTAAAAGTTTGATATCAAAAAGTCTAACTTATAGTAAATTATACATTTTTTTTGAGAGGCCATCTAACGTATCAGATTGGACTAAAGATATTGCCAAGTATCATAATGTTTTTAAGCCAAAAAGCCCATTATTAGTTGTTATGTGTCATGACCATATCTTTGTAGATTACACCACTTCTTCTATTGAAAAAATAGTAAAACAGGTGTTTCCTTCTTCGAATGATAATTTTGGCAAGGTTTTGTGCTATTCGCATGCGCCCGAGAGTATATCTAGTGCAGTTAACGATATAGATTTTTATGAAATATCACCAGGGCTTTATAGAAAAGATCATATCAATAGCTGGATAGATTCACATTGCTTCATGACAGGCGAGACTCTTGCCCATATATGGGATAATTTGATATTTAATGGCAAATATATTGGTAGATTTGACTGGCCTGGAGCCAGTTTTAAGTCATTGAATTTGTCTATGTATGTACATACAAGAGAATATTTTCGTCATTACGATAGTTACGGCCATGTTACAGGCATGAGGCTATTTTCGGAATTTCAATGTACTTCTAGTTACCCAATAAATATTCCAACTTTTAATAATAGAGATGCTATGGTTAATTTTTATTATCAAAAATGGATTGATTGTTTTTTATTCGTAATTCGGGATTTCATGATAAAGAATAGATTTAGCTTAAAGTCCAAGAAAAAATTATTTGTACAAATATTAAAACAAACTATAGAAATGTTTAGTATTAGCTATTTAAAATTAGATCTACAAGATAAAATTCTCAGTGAAAAGGATGTAGTTTTTTTAGAAAATGCAATTGCAAATCAAATATATTACAATTCAAATTCAATTTTTACTGAAATTTCAACTGATATAAAACTAATTGAAACTGGGGCGGTAAAAAAAGTAATACTGATTATCCTTGACTTTTTTAAAATAACTTTTGTGCTTATAAAAATTAAAAAATGGGTTTCTTAAGATAATAATGCCTAATAATGAGCCATCTTTTTTTGTAAATATTGCCTTTGGCTCTCCATTCGAAAAAATTGATATGGCAAGAGTTCAAGATTCTGCAGAGAGGGCTCAAATCTCTAAAACTATTAAGGGTATGATACTAAAGTTGGTGAGCGAAGTATACGCCTTTCTGGTGGGCAACGTCAACGCATAGGTATTGCTAGGGCGTTTTATAAAAAGTCTGATGCCATAGTATTAGACGAAGTTACTAGTGTATTAGATAAAGAAACTGAGGCTAAAGTAATGGAAGTTATTGAAAATAAAAGTAATAAAGTAATTGTATTAATTTTAGCGCATAGGCTTACTACTCTTCGAAACTGTAATCAAATTGTTGAAATAGAAAATGGTACTATTAAAAATATTGGTGCACATAATGAAATTGCACTTAAAGATGGTGCAATTTTGTGAAGGTTGTAATACTTGCTGGTGGTCTTGGAACTCGCCTTAGTGAAGAGACGGATTTAAAACCAAAACCTATGGTAGAAATTGGTGGTAAGCCAATTCTATGGCACATTATGAAAATGTATTCCTCGCATGGAATTAATGATTTTGTTATATGTTGTGGCTATAAAGGCTATGTTATTAAAGAATATTTTGCCAACTATTTTCTTCATCAGTCAGATGTAACTTTTTCCATGAAAAACAATTCTATGAAAGTGCACCAAGAGCGTGCAGAGCCATGGACAGTAACTTTGATTGATACGGGCGATAATTCCATGACAGGTGGAAGGTTAGGTAGGGTTTCTGATTATGTAAAAGAAGAGGAAGCATTTTGCTTTACTTACGGTGATGGTGTATCAAACGTTAATATTTCAGAGTTGATAAGGTTTCATAAAGATCATGGTAAAGATGCAACCCTTACTTCTGTTTATCCTCCTGGTAGATTTGGTGCTTTAGATATTCAAGATAATCAAGTAAAGCAATTTACAGAAAAGCCTAAAGGAGATGGTGCTCTGATTAATGGTGGTTTTTTTGTTCTATCTCCAAATGTATTAGAGCGAATTTCTGGAGATGATTGCACTTGGGAAAATGAGCCTTTAAAAGGTTTAGCATCAGATGGACAACTAATGTCCTATATGCATAAAGGATTTTGGCAGCCTATGGACACTTTAAGAGATACGGCATATTTACAAGAGCTTTGGGAAAACAATAAAGCTCCATGGAAGACTTGGTAAATGACAACGATTGATAGTGAATTTTGGCAAGGTAAGCGTGTATTTTTAACGGGACACTCTGGCTTTAAGGGTAGCTGGCTTTCTTTGTGGTTATTTTCTTTGGGCGCCGAAGTAAAAGGTTACTCTCTCAATCCCCCAACATCACCTTCTTTATTTAATGAAGCAAAAATTGACTCTATAATTGAGTCTTGTGTTGGAGACATTAGAGATCAAGATACTTTGTACAAAAGTATGGTGTCATTCAATCCTGATATCTTGATTCACATGGCAGCGCAATCTCTAGTCCGATATTCTTATGATGAGCCAATTGAGACCTATGAAGTAAATGTGATTGGCACTGCAAAGGTTTTAGAAGTGGCGCGAAGTTGTTCAAATCTGAAGGCCATTGTAAATATTACAACTGATAAATGTTATGAAAATGATTATAGGGCCGAAGGTTATAAAGAAAATGATTCTATGGGTGGACATGATCCCTATAGTAGCTCAAAAGGTTGCGCTGAATTAGTTACTTCATCATATAGGCGCTCTTTTTTACAAGGCCAAGGTATTGGCTTGGCTTCCGTAAGAGCCGGTAATGTAATTGGTGGAGGTGACTGGGCTGATGACAGGCTAATTCCAGATATTTTAAAATCCTTTGAAAATGGAAATTCAGTTATTGTCCGAAATCCTCAAGCAACACGACCTTGGCAACATGTTTTAGAGCCTCTATCAGGATATCTTGTTTTGGCACAGAAACTATATCAAAATCCAAAAGAATATGCAGAGGGTTGGAATTTTGGCCCAAATGAACAAGATGTGCAGCCAGTAGAATGGATTTTAGATAATATGATTTCAAAATGGCCAAACTCTAGTTGGGAGTTAGATAAAAACTCTAGTCCACATGAGGCAGGTTTTTTGAAGTTAGATATTTCAAAAGCTAAATCTAAGCTTGGCTGGAGTCCATTATGGGGTTTAAGTGATGCATTAGAAAAAATTGTTAACTGGAATCAGGCATGGCTTAATAAAGAAGATATGCAGGTTGTATGTCTAGCAGAGATTAAAGAATATACAAAGGATATGAACAAATGAAAACTAGTGAAGAGCTAAGGTTGCAAATAGCAGGACTTGTAGAGCAGTTTGCAGCTATTAAATATAAAGATACATCTTTTAAACCTGGTAGGACTCCGATTCCTGCGTCTGGGAAAGTAATAGGTTCAACTGAACTGCAGTATATGGTTGATGCATCATTAGATGGATGGCTAACTGCTGGGCGATTTAATAAAAAATTTGAAACTGAATTAGCCCAATTTATAGGAATTGAACACCTAATTACTGTTAATTCAGGGTCTTCAGCTAATTTAGTTGCTTTTTCAACGCTAACTTCTAGCAAATTAGGCGATAAAGCTATAAAAAAGGGGGACGAAGTAATAGGGGTTGCAGCTGGTTTTCCAACAACCGTTAATCCTATAGTTCAGTTCGGAGCAATACCAGTATTTGTGGATGTTGAATTAACTACGCATAATATAAATGCTGAATTGATCGAAGCGGCAATAACTTCTAAAACTAAAGCAATTATGCTAGCGCATACTTTAGGAAACCCATTTAATCTAAAAAAAATCAGAGAGTTATGTGATAAATATAATCTATGGTTAGTTGAAGATTGTTGTGATGCTTTAGGTGCAAAATATGATGGAATTCATGTAGGAACCTTTGGTGATATAGCAACGTGTAGTTTTTATCCAGCACACCATATTACTATGGGAGAGGGTGGTGCTGTTTTTACTAATAACTCTGAGTTAATTTCTATTGCTGAATCTTTTAGAGATTGGGGTAGAGATTGTTATTGTGATCCGGGTTGCGATAATACTTGCGGCAAACGATTTGATCAAAATTTGGGAGAGTTACCCAAGGGCTATGATCATAAGTATACATACTCGCACTTGGGGTATAATTTGAAAATAAGCGACATGCAGGCTGCTTGTGGTCTAGCTCAACTAAAGCGATTACCAGAATTCATTGAAAAAAGAAATTCAAACTTTGAATATTTACTAAAAAGGATGTCAACACTATCTGATTTTTTGGAGTTTACGGAGCCAACTATCAATTCTAATCCTTCATGGTTTGGCTTTCCAATTACGATGAAAGAATCAAAAATTTTTCGACGAGTTGACCTTCTTAAATACTTAGATAGCAATAAAGTCAATACTCGTTTGTTATTTGCAGGAAATTTAACCAATCAGCCATATTTTAAAAATGTTGAATATCGGGTTGTAGGTCATTTAACGAATACTGATATAACAATGAATCAAACTTTTTGGGTGGGTATTTATCCTGGGTTAGGCATAGCCCATTTAAATTATATTACTGAAAAAATCGAAGAGTTTTTTGGAATTAATTTTTAATGAAGTTTTCAGAACTAACCCTAAGTGATTATCTTGTTAATCGACTTTTAGAGCTTGATGTTAAATATATATTTTCTATAACGGGCGGAGGTATTATGCATCTGGTCGACTCTATAGCTAGAAATGAAAAGATGGTGTTTGCCGCTGTACACAATGAATGTTTCGCGGGTGCGGCAGCAGATTCCTATGCGCGAACATTAAATAGCTTGGGTGTCGCATTGGGCACTACAGGACCAGGTTTAGCAAATCTATTCACTAGCGTTGTTGCTGCTTATCAAGATAGCAGTCCAGTTTTATTTATAGGCGGTCAAGTAAAAAGTGCAGATTCGAGCCGTATAAATGGTCTAAAGGTTCGACAAAATGGAACTTTTGAATTTGATAGTATCGAATGTTTCAAGCCTGTTACTAAATACTGTAGTATCGTTGAATCATTTGAGGATGGGATTGAGAAAATAGAGGAGGCTCTCAATGCTATTTTCGACGGGAAAATTGGTCCAGCATTGTTAGAGATACCACTTGATGTACAGGGGCATAAACGAAGCAAGCGTCAAATTGATGAAATTCTTAAAGATATTAAGTTATTTAAAAGACAAGAAATATTTAAGATAAATACCGCGGTAAAATCTTGTATCGAACAGTTGAAAAATTACAGTAGACCTCTTTTGGTGCTTGGTAATGGAGTAAATCGGATTGTTGATAAAACTGAGTTAGAAAATTTTATTATTAATAATAATCTTCCTTACGTAACAACTTCACTTTCTAAAGATTTGCAGTCTCTAAATAATGAAACATTTTTAGGTGCTGTAGGTCTTAGGGGAAATAGATCTGCAAACATTGCTACTCAGGAAGCAGACGCGTTGTTAGTAATTGGTACTAGTCTACATCAATCAGTTGTTGGATGGGAGCCTGAAAAATTTAATAAAGAGGCTTACAAAATATGGTGCGAAATAGATGAAACTTTGACTTCTTTGCGTGCAGAATCTTTGTTGGTAGATGATGTTTTTAATGTTACATGTGAAGAAGTCTGTGCAAGTGTCAGAGGTGTGACATTAACTGTAAATCAAGCTTGGAAACAATATTGTAACTATTTAAAAAATAATTTCCAGAAGCATATTATAAGAAATCAGTTGAATAACTCTTATTATGAGTACCTTGAGGTTCTTGATAGGCATCGTGATAAATTTTCGGCGATCACAACAGATGCTGGTCTTGCTACCTATGTTGTCCCGCAGGTTTTCAATTTTGACCAAGGTCAAAAATTTATAAGTTCAGGCTCACTCGGCTCTATGGGTATGGCTGTGCCCTTTGGGTTAGGGGCATATTTGGGCTTGAAAACTAAGCAATGCGACCCCTATGTACTTATAATAACTGGAGATGGTTCTTTAATGGCGTGCCTTCAAGAAATTGCGTCATTAAAACAAAATTATTTTTCCGGAATACTTGTAATAGTAAATAACAATGGTTATCGATCAATTAAGACAACACACGATAAATTTTTTAATGGGTTGAAGATCGGCACAGATGAAAGCAATGGTGTATTTTTTCCAAATTTTTCAGATATTGCAAAGGCTTTTAGCGTCGACTTCTTATTATTTAATAATGCCACTGATTTAGACACATGCCTCGGATCAAACCAATGTGAAAAATTTCAAATTTTCGAGCTATCTTCAGATGAAAATCAGACTATTGAGCCTGCCGTATTAAGTGTATTAAATGATGATGGTAAGTTTGAAACACCAGACTTAGGAACAATGCAACCACACACAGATTATATTCCATATGAGCGCTTTACAATATCTGACTAACTTCAAATTTATTTATGATGATTGGGATTTCATTGATTTAAGGATAGATATCCCAGCTAAAAGTTATGGCAGTGACGCTATTAACAAGCACACACAATACTCTAATCCCGTTGCGAGAATTTCTCAGAGAGATGGTGATGATAGTTTCGGTGTGGGATTCACCTTGGGTGAGGGTAATCAAATTATTTGTGAGATTGCTGATTTGCTCATAAAGAAATGGCATGGTGAGTCTATAGCCACACTTAAAGATGAAGGGCAGTCACCGTATGATTTCTTGTCAAATCCTGATCAAATTAGATGGTTGAGCCCTAATTCAGGGGCCGTTTATCAAGCAGTTGGCCTGATAATTAACACAATTTTAGATGCTTACTGCAGAGACTTCAGATTGCCGTTGTGGAGAGCTTTGTTAGCAATTGGTGTTGATGATTTTAATCAGTTTTTTGGAGCTCTAAATAATTTAAGTTCACAGCTCTTATTCGATGAGCATAACGAGAGCGAGATAAAGATGCATGATTTTCTTAAGGCTTATCACACGACATGGATTGGTTTCGACGCTCGTTCATTGAGTGAGGAAATTTTGAAAGTCCATAAAGAAAAAGGAATAAAACTTTTCAAGATTAAAATTGGAGCTGACGTTGATAGTTACATTAATAAATTAAAAGTTTTACGCACTATGATTCCTGAAGAAATTGAGTTGGCAGTTGATGCAAATCAGGTTTTAACCTTGAGTGACGCTAAGAAATATCTGTTGGTGCTTGACGAGATGCGAATTAAATGGCTAGAGGAGCCTTTTTCTCCAGACAACATTCTGCTTTTCAAGAAACTCATCGAATTCAAAAGAAGTAATCTACTAGCAATTGAAATTGTGACAGGCGAAAATTGTCCTTCCCCCCACGTATGCGAAGCATTGCTAGAAATTGGTATAGATCGATATCAGGCTGACCCATGTAGAATGATGGGGTTTGTAGATATTATTTTAGTCAGTCACCTTTGTGACCTATATAAAACTGATTTAACACCTCACGCAGGGGGATCGTGTTTAGATGAGTTGTCCAATCATATAGCACATTATCATCACGCACGTACTAGATATGTATATTCTGACAATGCTTATATAGAGAATGTAGGGTTTTGTTCATGGTTGCTTAAAAACCATACACTAGTAAAAAAAGGTGTCATCATTACCCCTACTTCTAATATCTTACTTGGTGATTTTAAACCCAGTGTAAGTAAAAAATTTAAAACATATAATAAAGGAACAACATGGCTAGAGCTTTAATAATTGGTGCTGGTGCAATTGGTCGTGGATATCTTCCGTGGGAGCTAAAAGACCTAATTATAGACTTCTATGACACCAATGAGGCACTCATAGATTCATTAAATAAGAACAAAACCTTTACTTCATTTATGTCTTTTGGGGGCCGCCTTAAGGAGTTGAGAGTAACTGCTGAAAACTTTTACAGTAATACTGACGATATTGACTTTACAAAATATGATATCGCTTTTATTTGTATTGGCCCAAGAAATTTAAAGTTCTTGGATGTTAAATTTAAGGAATTATCATGTCCTTTGTTCAGTTTAGAAAATGACGATGCACTTGTATTTTTCCTTAGAGATTACTTAGGGAAAGATGACATTTTCTTTGGTGTGCCAGATGTAATAACTTCCTTAACTGCATCTCCAATCAATCTAATTAATGACCCTAACAGCCTTCATACAGAAAATGGAGTTCTTTATTTGGAGGATAACAACTCCATTGATTCAGATATTAAATTATCTCTTCCGAATATAAACTGGATAGACAAAGAAAGAATGATGAAAGAATGGGATGCTAAGTTATATATTCATAACACACCACACTGTATAGCAGCCTTCTATGGACACCTAAACCAGTGTACCTATTTGCATGAAGCTTTAGAGATTGATTATGTAAAAGATGAACTGTTTGGAGTTGTCGATGAGGTGCTCCAGACATTAAAAGTTAAAACTAATTATGAACATAAATTTTTAGAGTGGTACGCTGAGAAAGAAATTTCGAGATTTGCTAATGTACACCTATTTGATCCTATTAGTAGAGTTGGAAGAGAACCTCTAAGAAAATTGAAGCCTGGCGGGAGATTGTTAGGCATTATGACTATGGCACTAGAGTCAGGAATTGTCCCAATTCACCTTTCTAGGGGTATTGCTGCAGCCCTCCACTATGATTTAAAAAGTGATCCAGATAATCTTGTCATAAGAAATATTGAAAATATGGGTATAGATGCTTTCCTAAGATATATGATTAAGGTTGACCCTAAGACAATTCAAGGAAAAATGATTAAGGATGCATATGAGCAATTTTAGTAAGAAAGACTTTATACATGAATTATCATTCGCCGTTATGAAGAAATACGACGAATTTGCTGCTAGAGTAGTAGTAGTTGAATATATTAAAAATGATAACTCTAGAGATGTTGTAACTAATCTTGATAGAGAAATTCATACCCTTTTGGAGGATATGATTGCAAGCAAGTATCCTAGTATTAGAGTAAAGTCTGAGGAGGGGGATAGTGATTGTTCTGATTTGGCGGATGTAAAGCAAATGATTATGATTGACCCTATTGATGGATCAAAAAATTATGCTTTGGGCTTACCATTTTATCTCACGTTGATAGCATATATGGAATATGGTGTGGTAAAAGGAGGTGCTATAGTTAATCCAAACAATTCTGAATTATTAATATGGGATGATTCCTCAGGAATTTCTAATTACAATTTGACACCAGGAAAAACAACAGACGGACCAGTTTACTTTGCATATGGCTCTGATAGTTTAGACTTTAAAGATTCGACTATCCAAAATACTATTAAGGCAATCGACAAACACTCATCTGGTTTTTATAGATGGGGCAGTGCTGGTTCTGGACTATTAGAATTGTACAAAGGAAATCTTAAAGGCTTTGTAGGGTATGAAATAAAAATATGGGACGCAATCCCATTTATTCGTCTCTTTGAGATTTTGGAAGCATATGTTCATTACAGCGTTCAGGGGCAGTTATTAAATCTGGTTATTAGTTTCGATAGAGAATTTTATAAAGAAATACAACAGATTATTTAATTATGATAAAAAGAAAAATATATTTATTTGCTGGCGGACCTAAGATTTATGCTGAGGAGTCTAAACCTTTTTATGATTTTCACTTCAAGATACCACTATTAGTTCATAGTTACAAGCATGTCATTGAGTTTTTTGATGAAGTTAATTATGTATGTAATGAAAGCGAAGTGGATAAAGCGAACGCTATCAAGGGTGAATATGGCCTTGAAAGAATGATAGTATTGGCATCTCCCGATGAATCTAGTACCTTAGATAAGTTTCAGTATTTGGTGGCGCTAAATTCCGATTTCGATGATGATATTTACTTTAGTTATTCAGATATTTTTAGTGGTGAAAATTTCTGGAATACTAAAAATGATGGAATAGCGACAATTCTTTCATGTCCTATAAAGTCACGGTTTTCTAAAGTGCTTTTGAAGCCTTTTTCCAACCAAGTGAGGGGAGTTACTTCGCATGATTCCAGAGTTCCTTCGAATGCCACCTATATTTTTGCTGGATTGATTATATGCAATCCCTCTAAGATGACCACGTTATTGCAATCTTTAAAAGCTGACAACAGTTTTTTGAATTTAGAAGCCGATTTTTTAGATTTTTTAGCACTGCATAAGTCATTACATAATAAAACATATTATGATGTCCGCTTTCATGTTGATAGTTTTCGGGATCTAAATTCAGTAGCAGAAGTGTTTTTATGACTCTTGAATTGCTAAAAGAATTATCTACAATGGTTTTTAAATATATTGATTCGTATCAAGTGCGATCTATTTAATTTATTATCTTTTATGTCGACGTTATTAATAATAGGCGGTACTGGCTTCTTTGGGAGATCAATCCTAGATGCGTATAGCAGGGGGTTATTAAGTGCATGGCATATTGATAAAGTTATTGCAATGTCAAGGAATGCAACAAAACTCAAGTTTGACCATCCTGAGTTAATGTCAGATACGGTTGAGTTGTTGGAAGGTGATATTTCTACGGTTGATTTTTTACCAAAATCAGATTTTGTAATACATGCCGCAGCATCAACTGATGCATCTCGTTATTTAAGCCATGATGAAGAAGAAAGGAAAAATATTATTAAGGGTACGCTTAATTATTGCCGACTTGCTACTAAATTTCATAAAGACAGTAGAATTGTTTTTTGTAGCTCTGGTGCAGTTTATGGCTACCAACCAAAAGATATTCAGCATCTTACAGAAGATATGGCTTTTGGGAATATTGAGAAACTTGATAAGGTTAAAAAATCATACGCATATGCAAAGAGAGATGCAGAATTTGCTATACAAAAATTAGGTCAATCAGGACTAAATGTAAGTATAGCCAGATGTTTTGCTTTTGTTGGTAAGTACTTACCTAAAGATCAACACTTTGCGATAGGGAATTTTTTAGCCGATGGGATTGCTGGGAGAAATATAGAGGTAAAGGCTACTAAAAAAGTATTTAGAAGCTATATGTATGCGGATGATTTAGTTGAATGGTTGATGACTTTGGCTGCAAACTCTAACAAAACTTGTCCTATATATAATGTAGCATCAGATCAAGAGTTTGAAATTAGAGAAGTGGCACATATTATTTCTAAAGTTTTTAATGTTGGAGTTAAAAGCGTTAAGTGCAGTAATGAATCTATTCAAGATCGCTATATTCCCTCTGTAGATAAAGTGAAAGATGAACTTGGACTATCTATTAAGTATGAAATAAAAGATTCCATTTTAATGAGCGCCAATATATTAAGTACTTAATAACCATACTAATTCAAGATTAGCATTTATTATAGTATGAGCATTAATCGGCATAAATGTGATCAGATAAATACAAAATAGACACGCTAAATAAATATTAGGAATAAACATTTCCCAAGTAAGAATTTAAAGTTTTAGGTTGATAACTATATTATTGATTGAATTGAACAGCTCAACTCAATCATAGTTCTAGGTTACGAGTCTAAAAATACTTCTTTAGATGAGATTATTCAGGAAATTGTTAAATGTAAATAGGTAAAAATTGAAAGATAGCTAATCAATTTCAAAATAATAACTATAAAAAAATACTACAAGAGAAATTTGTTATATTGGAATCAAACTATACAGAAAAAACAAGGAACAAAAAGTAAACTGCTATGTTTACAAATTGTTGGTATTATTAAATAAAGTATAATTACTTAAAGGCTAGTTGAGGAGCATCATGACAGTTTTAACAATTGCCATTCCGACCTATAATAGAGCTCACAGATTGGAGAAAACTCTAAGAGATCTTCTTCAACACGTTGTATCTTCGGGATTTTCGTCTGATATTGAAGTATTGGTTAGTGATAATGGCTCACCGGACAATACTCGATCAATTATATCGGCTCAGAAGCATTTTTTTCTTGAGAAAGGCATAGTTTTTACGCATCTTAATAACGAAAAAAATCTTGGTTTTGATCAAAATATTTGGCTTTGTTATGATGGCGCGTCAAGCGAATATGTGTGGTTTTTATCTGATGATGATAATTTATTTCCAGATGCTATTAGCAATATAATGTCTGAGTTAGGCAGGAAGTCAACCGTTGCGTTATTTTTTAATTTTAATCAAAAACCTTATGATTTTGAATCTCCACTTGTTAAGAGCCGCATAGAATATACAACCATAAATAAAGCTAATATTTCTTGTTTGAGAGATGTTGTTGCGTGGCCAAAACTAACTGCAATGGTTGTAAAGAAAATTGAGATAAGTTTACCCCGACCGGCTAAAAAATTGGGCTTTTATCATGTAGAGATCTTTATAAGAGCCGTGGTTAAATGCGGTGGCTTCGTTAGTTCTACAAAGTTTTTAGCTTATCCAGATGAGGATTATCTAGATTATATAGATTTCCCTCCTTATATTGGAAACGGGCTTAATGAACAGCTTCTTAATTTTCTTACTGACCTTAATTTGGCAGATTGCTACGAATCTTTATGTGTACCACATGTAAGCCCATTAGACTCTAGTCTCCAATTAATGGGAGCATCTTATCGGAATAAGTTCAAAGTCAGTGATAAGTTGCGAGAAGAATTATGGGTGACTATTTTTAAAGAGTTGCGATGGAAAAATATCAACACATCAACGTTGTGGAGGATATTAAAATTTATTCTATCAAGTACTGTTTTACGCCGAAATTGGAAGCTACTCTAATTTTAAAACCAAGACACTGATAAGCAGAAAAAATGTATTCTTGCGAATAAAATGTATAATTACATTTTTTAAAAATCAATATATACATGAAAAAAATAATTATACGAATTATACGAGGATTAAGAAGTCTAAATAAAGAGGCTCAGATGAAAGAGATAAGAAAAATATTTTATAGTCAGATATTTTCTAAAAATGATTTAGTCTTTGACTTAGGTGCAAATATGGGCAACAGAACAAGTTCTTTCTTAAATATAGGAGCGAATGTTGTTGCAGTAGAGCCAAATCCAAAACTTGCAAAAAGGTTGAAGAAAAAATTCAAAAAAGCAATCGTTGTTGAGAAGGCGATTGGCGCCAAGAAAGGAAAAGTAATCTTATATTTAAATGAATCTCATGTACTTTCTACTACTTCTAAAAACTGGATAAAAATTGCAAAACAATCCGGTAAGTTTGGTGATTTGGCTTCAAAGTTTAATGATGAAGTAGAAGTTGAACAAATAACAATCAAAGAGTTGATTAGCGAGTATGGAATTCCAAAATTTATCAAAATTGATACCGAAGGAACAGAGTTTGACATAATAAATCTTCTAGATAACAATGAAATAGGTTGTGTATCATTCGAATTTCATGAATTTAAATTGAAAGAGCCAAAAAGAAAATCTAAAGATATTTTAAAACATTTGAATTCAATAGGATATGACAGCTTTAATATTTCTTTTGGGGAAAGCATGTTGTTTGCAGGGCTTGATAATATGTCATATCAAGAATTATCTAATTTAATTGATGTATTGCCAATATCATGGGGCGATATATATGCTTTCAATAACAAATAAGAAGTTATCCAAAAAATAATGTTTTATGAAGCAACACGAGTTGAATACGAAGATGTAAAAGAAAATCAGTTAATTATGAACTCAATCAAAGAATTAAAAATTGGAAGTCCTAAGCCTTATTAGCTAGATTCTTCAACATCTGGTAATTTAATTTACCATACTTATAGTTTAAATCAATTCTCAAAAATATGAATTTTAAAGTAATTCCAATTGAACATTTACCTGGGAAATTTTATTTAGTCGGAATAAAAAAATGATACTGTTTTTATCAGATGGTAGACTTGGAAATCAGCTTTTTCAATATTCTTTTTTAAATACGATTGCAAAAAAAGATGAGAAAATATTAGCTATCAATATGGAGCAGTTTATTGGTAAATTTGATATTAATAATACGAAATTTAAACATTTTGCATTGGGAAGAAATGGGAAGTTTTTTATACGAAAGTTTGTAAAACCTTTAGTAATGGTTTGTGTACGATTCAAGCTCATTGGCTTTATAAGTCAAGATCGAAAGGCTGCAACAGCACTGTCTTCATTTACTACAAAAAAAGGATTATTACCGATAAGTTTAGTTGAAACAAATTTTTTCCAAGCAGAAAAGTTTTTTGATAAAGATAAAGTTGATTTTAAGATTAAAGATAAGTACATAAAAGAAGCAACAAGTTTTTTGGCCAAAGCACCAGATGAATACACCAAAATATTTATACATATAAGAAGAGGTGATTATTTATTTGAGTCTTACTTAGGTGAGATAGGTATTGATTTGCCAAAGAGTTATTTTGAAGATGCAATGAGAGAAATTAGCCACAACATAGAAAAGCCTTTTTTTGTATTTTTATCTGATGATGCTTCTTTTGTAGAATATTGCTTTGAAAATATACAAAATAAAATAGTATCAAAAAATAGTATGGCTACAGATTTGGCAATTATGAGCTTATGCGAATATGGAATAGTTTCAAACAGTAGTTTTTCTTGGTGGGGTGCTTATATGATGAAAAATAGAAAGAGGGTTATTTTCCCAAAGTATTGGCACGGATGGAAAGTCAAGATAGAGTCTCATCCAGGTATTCAACCATCTTGGGGTAGCGTTATAGAGTTTGATAGGATTTTAAAATGAAAATCGCAGTTGCAGGTAATGGTTATGTAGGTTTTTTTGCTAGCCATTTTATTGGCACAAAGTCATCATGTGGTGGCTCTGGATGTGATTAAAGAAAAAATGAAAAATAAAGAAATACTCACTATTGTAAGTCCAGGTACTCAAAAGCGTAACTTTACACATATTGAAGCCGATAAATTTACAGCAAAACGCATGTTTAGTAAAAATATTTTGCTGAGAGGGTTATTAATAAAGTATTGAGATTATTAAATGAAATGTAATATTTGTGGAACTGAAAACCAAGCATACTGCTCTGAGAGAATTATGGGTAAATATGATATTGAATATTATCATTGCTCGAATTGTGATTTTGTTCAAACAGAAGAGCCCTATTGGTTAGAAGAGGCATACTCAAAATCTATTAATTTTTCTGATACAGGTTATATGGTTCGTAATCTATCTTATGCGAACCGATTGACTATTTTGAAAATGTAATGAGAGAAATTACAAGAATAAACCCGACTTACAGTACCACTCGAACTTTAACGCTTCAGCAACCTGTGATTAAAAAGCGAGTGAAAGATAAATTTGAAACATTTCTATTCCTGCCCGAGGGGATAGCTAGACAAGGCGAAGGCGGCTTGCGCACCCAAGGTTACTTTAAAACCAGTCTAGAAGGCAAGCCTCTTATTACCGTGGTTACCGTGGCGTTTAACGGTGACAAATTTATAGAAGAAACCATTCTTAGCGTCATCAATCAAAGTTATGACAACATTGAATATATCATAATAGATGGTGGATCCACTGATGGTACCCTCGACATCATTAAAAAATACCAACACGCCATTGACTACTGGGTGTCTGAAAAGGATGTGGGGATTTATGATGCGATGAATAAGGGGATTATAGTAAGTCATGGAGAGTTCATCGGTTTTGTAAATGCGGATGATTTTATCTACCCAAATACGTTAAGAATACTTGGCCAAGCAGCGATAGAAAAACAATTCGATTACACTATTGGTCCAGTTGATTTGATTGATTTGGCTGGCCAGTTAAAAGAACAAATTCTAGTGCTTGATGATTTCATAGAAAAAAAACGTTTTTTATTGGATATGGCTACACAGCATCAATCTTTTTATATAAATCAAAGGCTTCTCAAGCAGATTGGGCTTTTCAATTTAAACTATCGACTAAGGGCTGATTTTGATATGGTTATAAGAGCTTGTTTAAACAGCCAAAGCTACTTTGAGTTTAAAGAGAGCGTTGGAGGGTTTAGAGAGGGTGGTGCAAGTGGTTCTTACGGTACATTTTTAGAAAATTTTAATTTATTAAAAACATACAAGGTCTCTTTAGTTAAACGAATTACACTTACATCGCTTTCTTTATTAAAGATTTTTGTTATCAAAAACTTCCCTAAAGCTTTAGTAGATTGGTTACGAAAAAAGTTTTCTTCTGGTCGTTTTGTAAAAGCTCGTAAATAACGATCACAATTTTGCATCTTATTACAGCGCCCTGTGGGGCTGCCGCCGAGTTATTGGCTAGAGAATTAGTAAGAAGAGGGGGCAAAAAAGCTTCCTGTCACTAGCCATTTACTTTAATACAGATTCCCTGTGTGCTCAAAATTTACATCTATTTGTAATCCTCCAAAAAGCCAACACCCAGTAAAAGTAGGATTTTCTTATAATAAAAACATAAGGAGGCTAAGTGAAGATAACAAATAAATCAGATTTACAAATCATGCAAATACTGAGTCAAGCACGCTCAGGTGTTACGCTAACTGAACTGTGCAGAGAGTGCGGCATGAGTAGGGCTACTTTTTATAAGTAACGTACTATGAACGGTGGCATAGATACATCAATGATTACAGGGCTTAAAGAGCTAAAAGTAGAGAGTTCACGCCTTAAAAAGATACATGCCAATGAGCGCATAAAGGTAATGGTCGCTTAGGAGGTCTTAACAAAAAAAGTTTTAAGGTTGTCTTTACGCAAGGAGATGACCGAGCGAGTCATTCATGAGCACCTAGCAAGAGTCAGGTTGACCTGTCAGGTATTTAAAATCAGTGAGAAATATTATCAATATGATTCAAAGCTATCGTCTAAAAATGGGTCAGAGTTTATATCTCATGCGTTAAGAAATGGATATTGAATTAATGTACATTTACAACCTTGCAAACTAACACAGAAAGCTTATATAGAAAGATTTAATAGAGAGGTAAGAGAAAAATGGTTGAATATGCATGTTTTTGATTCGATTATGTATGCACAATCTTTAGTAGCTGAATGGATGTGGTTATATAATAAATGATTCAAAAATCTCTATAATATGACTTTTGGAAGATAATATTTTTGTGGTATAAAAATTAATAAAACATTTAGCTTGTCTTATTCCATTGAATCGAGGTAACAAAGTATAAAGTTGATGATGGTCTTCAAATTCCTGATTAATAGGGTACATGAAAAATAATAAAAATAGTTTAAATAAATTTAAAGTAATACACGTTATCACATCTCCATGTGGAGGTGGTGCAGAGTTTCTGGTAAGAGAGTTAACTCGACGCACAAATAATTTGGGCATTAGCTGCAAAGCAGTATATTTTAATTATTCAGCAGAATGTACAAAAAAAATAGAGTTTTCCAGCAATGAGCTGAATTTGAAAATGGGTTATCGAAATCCTTTTGCAATAATTTCATTAAGAAAACTGTTTAAGTTGGAATTAGTGAATTCGCCTAATTTGATTGTTCATGCGCACCTAACATGGCCGCTTTTTTTTGTAGCTTTGGCAGGCTTAGGACTTCCAGTAAAGTTGATATTTACTGAACACGGCATTACAAATAGCCGTAGAAATTATTCTGTTTTTAAATATATTGAAAGAATAATTTATAATAGATACACTTCTGTAGCTGCCATTACAGATGGAGTTAAAGACAGCTTGCAAGCGTGGATAGGCTCTGATGTATCTAATAAAGTCTTTACTATAATGAATGGTGCCCGTTTTTTCCCTTTTAAGGAGAGAGGGCCTCTTGGTAAATGCATCAAATTTATTTCCGTTGGCTCCTTGATACCTAAAAAAGGTTTTGATAGGACGATTAAAGCACTTTCAAAGCTAGAGGATATTGATTGGCAATACGAGATTATTGGTGAGGGGCCCTCAAGGCTCGAGCTTGAACAGTTGATTGCTTCTCTTGGTTTGCAAGACAAGGTTATATTATCCGGTTGGACCTTAGCGTTGGAAGAAAGATATCATAACGCTAATATTCAGCTCATACCTTCTAGGGATGAAGGATTTGGTCTTATTGCCATTGAAGGTATGTCAACTGGATTGCCTGTTATAGCATCTGATTTAGATGGCCTAAATGAGGTTGTTTCTAATTCTATTGATTCATGTTTTTTAGTCAAAAATTCAAACGATATTGACAATTGGGTTAATACAATTAAATCATGCATTAACGCGTTAGAAAAGGATATGGTTTATATTTCTCAGGAATCTTATCAACATTCTCAAAATTTTAGCTTAGAAAAAATGACTAAGAGTTATGTTGATTTATATAGGCAGGTTTTGAATAAATGAATAACTTCTTCTTGACTAGCGGCAATTCGGATTGGCAAGCTGGGTTAAATCTTAAAAAAGAATGCCTGGTGCTGGCAGTCGATAAATTCTAAAGAGCATTATTTAATGCAACTATTCAAATCAACACAGACTCTTTGGTTATTAGTTATCGTTATTCTAATGCTAAAAATTTCACTCTTTACATATTTAAGTATATTTATAGAGGGGACTATATTTGGTGGAGGGAGTGATGCTGACTACTACCACCAGTTTGCTTTGGGCTTACGTGGCGATCACTCACCTAATGTTTGGCCGTATATGTTACGATTTTTGAATGAAATTGGCTTATATAATCGAGATATATTTAGCCTAATTTTATTTGTGACCTCCTTTACTTTAGTGCCTTATATATACTACAAGCTAGTAAAAATTCAAGACAATAGTATTAATCCTGTTAAAGCCGGATCAGTTCTTTTGATTATTTTTTATCCGGCATTTTTTTACTTTACACTAGATGTGTATCGTGAAGTTTTTATGTTTACTATTTTATTATTATCCTTACTGCTTTACAAAAAAATCCTTGAGGTTAATTGGCTAAGAGGTAATGTTTATTTTCTTATTTTCTTGAGCCTAGCTTTCTTTTTATTTTTGCTTCGAGATTATTTGGGTGTTGCCTTAGGTTTAACCCCATTTGTTTATTTGATATTTTCGAAAACTAAAAAGTATATTAAATCGTGGATAATTTTGTATTTTTCGCTATTAATTTTGGCTAAAGTCTCTGGGGTGATCGATCCAATGCTTGTATACAGAGAGTCTAATGGATTTGATAATGGAGGTACTACATTGGGTATTGGGTTACTCAATCAAGATCCGATTACATTTCTTGTTTATTACCTATATAGTTTTTTTGGTCAGCTGTTCGGTTTATTTCTGGTTAATATTACTGCGGTGCTAGTTTTTTTTCTTGAGTCAGTGCCATTTATTGTAGCATTTGTCTATTTATTTAAAAATATAAGATTTATGACTAGGTTTTGTAGTTTCTTGCTGGTATTTTTTGTTATTTATACTACTGTTTGGGTATTAGCGAATGATAATTTAGGTACGGCAGTTCGTTTACGAGTACCAAGTTATTTAGTCATTTTTGCCTGTATGTTTATTGTTTATCAAGTGAAAACCAAACTTAGTTTTAAGAAACTAACATAGAGGAGTTTAAAAAAACATGAGTAAAAAACGTACAAATTATAGCTCGGAATTTAAATCTATACAATATCTTTTTAAACAATAAGGAGAATGAGAATTTTAACAAATAAAACAATACTAATAACTGGAGGAACAGGTTCTTTTGGTCATGCCTTTATTCCAATGACATTAGAAAAATACAATCCAAAGCAGATTGTTATTTACTCTAGAGATGAAATGAAACAGTGGGAAATGGCACAAAAATTTGAAGGCGATCATAGGGTTAAATTCGTGATTGGAGATGTTCGTGATCAGGCGCATTTATCACGAACACTCAATGGTGTTGATTATGTTGTGCATGCTGCAGCAACAAAGATAGTTCCTACTGCGGAGTACAATCCATTTGAATGTGTAAAGACTAATATTAATGGCGCTACAAATTTGATTGATGCTTGTATTGATCGTGACGTTAAGGGTGTAGTTGCACTGTCAACTGATAAGGCTAGCAACCCAATTAATCTTTATGGCGCAACAAAGCTTGCTTCTGACAAATTGTTTGTTGCTGGCAATGCTTATGCAGGCGATCACAACACAAGATTTTCCGTTGTTCGTTATGGAAATGTTATGGGCTCCAGAGGGTCGGTTATTCCATTTTTTATGAAGCTAAAAGAAACGGGTGAATTACCAATTACAGATGCAAATATGACACGGTTTATGATTAGTCTAGATGAGTGTGTTGAATTAGTTTGGCATGCTTTTAATAATATGCAAGGCGGTGAAATATATGTGAAGAAGATTCCTTCTATGACAATAACTGATATTGCTTCAGCTATTGATGAAAAAGCAGTACAAAAAATTATAGGAATAAGACCCGGTGAAAAAATCCATGAACAGATGATTGGCCTAGAAGATGCTCCCCATACTTATGAATATGATGATCATTATAAGATTTTACCAGCAATTTACAATTGGTCATCTGACCCAAAGCGCAATGAAGGTGGCACTAAGGTTGATGAGAATTTTACTTATTCATCAGACCAGAATAAAGAATGGATGAGTGTTAAAGATTTACAACAGTGGATTAAGGCTAATAGAGAGAAAATTGGACAAATATAATCAATGAAAATAAAAGTACTTATTACTGGTGGTTCAGGCTTATTGGCCGTTAATTGGGCGTTATTCACTCGAAGTAACTATGCAGTTACATTATTATTACACCATAAGAAAATTACTCTATCGGGGGTTGCTACAGAAATTGTATCTTTAGACTCTTTAGATGAATGTTTATCCGTATTGGTAAAACATCAGCCAGATATTGTAATTCATACAGCTGGACTAACTAACGTAGAGGAGTGTGAGTCTAATCCTAATTTAGCACAAGCAGTAAATGTAGATTTAACTAAGAATCTATCGATTGCCTGCAGCAATCAAGGTATTAAATTAGTTCATATCTCAACCGATCACCTATTTTTAGGCGATCAAGAATTTTCTACTGAAGACAGTTTTACTAATCCAGTTAATAATTACGCTAAAAGCAAATTGCTAGCTGAACAACAAGTTTTAAAAAACTGTAAAGATGCACTTATTATTCGCACTAATTTTTTTGGCTGGGGCACAAAGTATCGACAATCTTTTAGTGATTTTATTTTGAATAAATTAAGAAATAATGAGTCAGTTGATCTATTTTCTGATGTGTTTTTTACCCCGATATTGGTTGATGAGCTTTCTAAAAAAGTACATCTATTAATTAATGAAAATTTAAGCGGTGTATTTAATGTAGTTAGTAGTGAGCGTTTGTCAAAATATGAATTTGGCGTGAAGCTTGCTAATTGTTTTAATTTGGACACAAATCTAATCAACAAGATTAGCACTAACGATACTCCAGGATTGGTTAAAAGACCTAAAGATATGAGTTTATCCAATGATAAGGTTTTTGAAGCGCTTAATTGTAAAGTATTGAGTATCCATGACCAGCTTAAAGTCTTAAAGTGGCAAGAAGATAACGGTGTTTCTGATCAAGTGATGTTGAGTGTTATTCCTTATGGTAAGCATTATATCGATGAGGATGATATACAGTCTGTTGTTGATGTATTAAGAAATGGTATGCTTACTCAAGGGCCAAAAGTTGCCGATTTCGAAAGAAAAGTTGCAAATTATGTGGGTGCAAAGTATGCTGTTGCTGTTGCCAACGGTACTGCAGCATTACACTTGTCGTGCATGGTATTAGGGCTTGGAAAAGGTGACAAAGTGATCACCACTCCTAATACATTTGTAGCAACGAGTAATTCTATTTTGTATGTAGGAGCTAAGCCAATATTTGTTGATATCGATGAGCAAACGCTTAATATCGATATTGTTCAGGTTGAACAAGCCATTATTAATTCAAAAGATATAAAAGCAATTTTCCCCGTGCATTTTTCAGGCTTACCTTGTGAAATGGATGAAATCAAACAATTGGCAAATAAATACAATTTATCAGTCGTGGAAGATGCTTCACATGCATTAGGTGCAATATATGATGACGGTTCTAAGGTTGGTAACTGCCAATATTCAGATATGACCACTCTATCCTTTCATCCAGTAAAGGGTATTGCTGCCGGTGAAGGTGGCATGATTACCACTAACGACAAAGCTCTATACCTTAAATTAACACGCTTAAGAAGTCATGGTATCACCAAGGGAAATTTTGAATTTCCAGGTGGTAGTTTGGCAGATGATTCTTTAATAAATAAAGATGAGGCGCTGGAAAATGGTGAATTAAAACGTTGGTACTATGAAATGCAACACCTTGGATATAATTACCGAATTACTGATATTCAATGTGCGCTTGCTATTTCACAGATGGATAAAATTGATTTATTTATAGCTAGAAGAAGGCAAATAGTTAAGTATTACGACCAAGCTTTTACAGAAGTACCTAATATTAGCCTATTGCAAAACCACGCTAGAGATAATAGCTCTCATCACATTTATGTGGTCAGTATTAACTTTAATAAGGTTGGCATGAGTAGGAATAAATTTATGACAAAGTTAGCAGAGCAAGGTATAGGCTCGCAAGTACATTATATTCCTGTTGTTAGTCAGCCGTATTATCAAGCATTGGGTTACGATCTTGACGACTATCCAGTAACAAAGACTTATTATCAAAATACATTAACCATTCCCTTATATTATGGATTAACTGATTTAGAGCGAAATCAGGTTGTCTCTTCAATAAAAACATTGATTCAACAGAGGGAAGGAGAAGGGTAGCTAAATTATGAATATTGCAATTATCCCAGCTCGTGGCGGCAGTAAAAGAATACCAAGAAAAAATATAAATTTTTTTTTAGGCAAGCCAATTATTGCTTATTCTATAAAAACAGCAATTGATTCAAAACTATTTGACAAGGTTATTGTCTCGACAGATGATAAAGAAATAGCAAGAGTTTCAAAAAAATACGGTGCAGAAGTTCCATTTTTTCGTCCTAAAGAGTTGTCAGATGACTTCACAAGTACCAATGATGTTGTTAAGCATACAATTAACTGGCTTATTGAAAAAGGTATAAAAGTGAACAATGTTTGCTGTATTTATGCAACCGCACCTTTTGTTAAACGGAAATATCTAAAAGAGGGTTATGAAAAGTTACAGAATAGCAATAAATCATTTGCTTTTTCAGTGACTTCCTTCACATTTCCCATTCAGAGGGCCATCAAAATTACCAATGGTGAAATTTCTATGTATTATCCGCATCATTTATTAACTAGATCTCAAGACTTAGAAGAGGCTTACCACGATGCAGGACAATTCTATTGGGGAAAGGCACAAGCATTTTTAGACGACGAATCAATATTTTCTGAAAAATCAATACCTGTAGTATTGCCGAGGTATTTAGTTCAAGATATTGATACTTTGGAAGATTGGCATAGAGCAGAGCTAATGTATAAAGTATTAAATTAATGAACATCATTTTTAGAGTGGATTCATCAACTCAAATAGGGGCGGGGCATTTAATGCGCTGCCTGACTTTGGCAGATGAGTTTAAGAAGCAAAATCATAAAATTACTTTTGTTTGTAGGGGGTTAGCAGGCAATCTAATTTCATTAATTAAATACTCGGTATTAGCCTTATCAAAAGACGATGATTTTCAATCAGATGATCTTTATCTAAATTGGCTAGGTGCTTCGCAAGAACAAGATGCAAAGCACACCCTCGAGGTTATTCCCAAGAATACAGATTTATTGGTTGTTGATAGTTATGCTTTAGATGTAACTTGGCACAAACAACTAAGACCTTATGTAAGAAAAATAATGGTCATTGATGATTTAGCTGATAGAAATTTTGATTGCGATAGTTTGCTTAATCAAAATTTAGGCAGTAAAAAAGAGGATTATAAAAATAAGGCTCCCAATGATTGCCAATTGTTATTAGGTTGTGAATATGCACTGTTGAGGTCAGAGTTTTCTGAACTTAGAGGCAAAGCATTAGAGAAGAGAAGTAGTACGAAGGCAATTAAATCTATTTTGATTAGTGTAGGTGGTAGTGATGTCAATAATTTAACTTATGACATTTTACAGGATATTCCTGATCAGCTTATCATTACAGTCGTTTTAGGTGCATCATCGCCAAATAATAAAATAATACAAGAATATGCTAAAGGTAAAAATATCACAGTTATTGTAGGCTCTAAAAATATGGCAGAATTAATGTTAGATGCTGACTTATCTATTGGTGCAGGAGGGGCTACTTCTTGGGAGCGTTGCTGTTTAGGCTTGCCAACATTATTATTTGTTACAGCAAATAATCAAATAAAAATAGCAGAAAATTTGGAAAAATTTAAAGCTGTTAAAATTGTTGATAATCTAAAACAAGATTTAGAATTAATATTGGATAATTTTAATTTGTGGCAACAAATGTCTACTGAATCAGCAAATATTTGTGATGGATTAGGCGTAAAAAAAGTGGTTAAATTGTGCTAGCTTTAAGAAATTCCACCATTAATGATATGCAACAATATTTTGATTGGGCAAATAATGAGAATAAATAATAGAATAATTTCAAAAGAAAACAACCCTTATATTATTGCTGAATTGTCAGCTAATCATAATGGGAGTATTGAGCGAGCATTTGAAAGTATCAAGTTAGCGAAAGAAGCGGGTGTTGATGCAGTAAAAATTCAAACTTATACTGCTGATACAATGACAATAGACTGTGACAGAGAAGATTTTAAAATTACAGGTGGCTTGTGGGATGGTTATAAATTGTATGATTTATATAAAGAGGCGCAAACACCTTATGATTGGCATAAGCCTTTGTTTGATTATGCAAAGGAAATTGGCATAACAATATTCAGCACACCATTTGATGAAACAGCAGTTGATTTATTGGAAGAATTGGATGTACCTGCTTATAAGATTGCCTCATTCGAAATAACAGATTTGCCATTGGTGAGATATGTAGCGCAAACAGGTAAGCCCATGATTATTTCAACGGGCATGGCAGATTTAGAAGAAATATCTGAAGTTGTAGAAGTTGCTAGGGAAAATGGTTGTGATGATTTGGTGTTGCTCCATTGCATTAGCTCTTATCCGGCACCTGTGGAGCAATCTAATTTGAGAACTATTCCTGATTTAGCAAAACGATTTGGCGTTTTATCTGGATTATCAGACCATACAATCGGCACAACCGTTGCAACAACAAGCGTTGCATTAGGTGCTTGCTTGATTGAAAAGCACTTTACTTTAAGTCGTTCTGATAAAGGGCCTGATAGTGAATTTTCATTAGAGCCTCATGAATTAAAGCGACTGTGTAGCGATACTAAAATTGCCTGGCAGTCATTAGGTATTGCGGGCTATGATAGAAAGGAAGCAGAACAATCCAGTCTTATATTTCGACGTTCTTTGTACGTGGTGAGAGATATTAAAAAAGGTGATAAATTCACTAAAGATAATATTAGAAGGATTCGACCTGGATTTGGGTTAAAGCCTAAGTTTTATGAAGAAGTGCTAAAAAAAACTTCTAAAAAAAATGTAAAAGCAGGCACCCCACTTAATTGGGACTTTGTAAAATAGAACACATAAGGGGTTGAGTTGATAGCTTTAATTAATTTAGGAAATTCAAATATTCAATCTGTTGTTAATGCATTGGATCACCTATCGATTAGTTATATAAAGACCGATAATGTTAATGATGTAAAAAAATGTGATAGGATTATTTTGCCGGGAGTAGGGGTTTTTGGTAACGGCATCTCAAGGCTAAAAGAATTAAAACTATTTGACACTATAAAAGAAGAGGTTGTAAAAAAAAATAAGCCTATACTTGGTATTTGTTTAGGGATGCAGTTGCTATTTGAAAGTAGTGAAGAATCTATAGGAGTAGAAGGATTGGGGTTAATTAAAGGTAAGGTTGCAACTCTTCCTTTGTCTAAAAATTATAAGATCCCTAGAATTGGCTGGGCCGACAGTAAGTTAAATTTTGATTTTTTAGGTTTGAAAAAAAACCAAAATATTGATTTCTATTATATTCATAGCTATTATGTTAAACCCAATGATTCAAGTATTGTAGCTATAGATACCGATTCTCAATTAACATCCGCAATAAAGTATAAAAACATATATGGCTGCCAGTTTCATCCTGAAAAAAGTCATACAAGTGGCTTAAATATAATTGGTGCTTTTGCAAAATTAGCCAGTGGTCAAGCATGAGAAAAAGATTAATTGCTTGTATTTTTTTAAAGGGTGGGATGATAATTAGAAGTGAAGATTTCAAAAAGCATCAAGTTATAGGAAATCCAATAAATCAAGTGAAAAGATTTAGCGATTGGGCCGTAGATGAAATAATATATATTGATATTTCTAAAACAAGTTTTTATGATAATCGTAGAGAAGATCATATGGTGAAGATACCTGACAATAAATTTGATTTATTAAGTGAGATTTCTAAAAGTATATTTGTTCCGCTATCTTTTGGTGGGGGTGTTAGAACTGTCGAAGATATTCAGAATATATTGCAAAGAGGAGCGGATAAAGTAGTATTAAACTCAGGTATTTACTTAGATAACGACTTATTACCAAAAGCATCAGAAATTTTTGGCTCACAAGCGTTAGTTGCCTGTGTGGATTATAAAGATAACTATGTTTATTTCAGTCATGGTGAGAAAAAATCACAATACACAGTTGAAGAGTGGTGCGACTTATTGGGGCATAATGGTATAGGTGAGATTTTGCTTAATGATATTTCTAGGGATGGCAAAGGTTGTGGGTATGATACAGACACTATTAAAAAAATAGTAGACCGGGTAAGTGTCCCTGTTATCGCATTAGGCGGTGCAGGTGATTATTATGATTTTAATGAATGTTTTAAAGAGTCAAACCCATCTGCAGTTGCTGCAGGTAACATTTTCCATTTTAAAGAGCACAGTTATTATCACGCTAAAAAATCTTTAGAACAAGATAGAATAAATATAAGAAAAGAATACGGAATATTTTAGAAGGAAAAAATGAATCTAGGCAAGGTTAAGTTTTGTAAAAAATGTGTTATGCCATCGTCATCAGCAATTCCAGTAGAATTTGATGAGAATGGGATTTGCAGTGGATGTAATACAATGAATGAGCAAGCTAACCTTGATTGGGATAGAAAAGGTAAGCAATTCGAAAGACTGTTAGAGCAATATAAAAATCAAGATAATGCTAATTATGATTGCATAATTCCAGTGAGTGGAGGCAAAGATAGTTATTTCCAAGTGCATATGATAAAAAATGTGTACAAGATGAATCCATTGCTTGTGACTTATAATGCGAATAATTGGACCAAAACAGGCTACGAAAATTTACATAATATGAGAGAAGCTTTTGGCTGTGATCATGTGTTTTTTACACCGAGTATTGATTTGTTAAAAAGAATGAATAGGGTTGGCTTTAAGATGATGGGTGATATGAACTGGCATGGGCACTGTGGAATCTTTACTTATCCATTTATCACGGCAGTTGAGAAGAAAATACCCTTAGTTATATATGGAGAGCATGGGTTTATGGATCTTGGAGGCATGCATTCCTATAGTGACAATGTTGAATTTACACAAAGGTACAGATTAGAGCATTTATTAAGAGGCTATGATTGGCAAGATTTTCTTGGGCATGAAGGAAAAAATTCAATTTTGGAAAAAGAATTACTGGGCTTTAAATTTCCCAAGGACGCAGATATTAAAAATATTGGTGTTAGGGGTTTGTATATTGCGAACTATGTTAAGTGGTCTGGGAATAATAATGCCAAAGTTGCAAAACAGTATGGCTTTAAAGAAAATGAAGAGGAGTTTGAAAGGACATATAGAAGGATATCAAATTTAGATGATATGCATGAAAATGGTATTCATGATTACATGAAGTACATTAAATTTGGATATGGAAGAGCGACAGATCATGTTATCAAAGATATTCGTGAAGGAGTAATGACCAGAGAAGAGGGTATTAAAATTGTCAAAAAAATGGATGCCATTAAGCCTAAGGATTTAGATAGATGGCTAAAATATGTTGGTATGACAGAAAATGAATTTGATGGCATAGCGGATGACTTTAGAGATAAAAGGGTTTGGGTAAAAGACACGCAAGGCAATTGGATGAAAGATAATATATGGGATAAGAAGTAAGGCACTTATTTCGAAAAACGATATCTTTTTAAATAAATAGAAATAAAGGACTAATCATGATTAATCAACTATCTAGAAGGCCACATATGGCTGAAAAAATTGTTCTTGTAGATGGCCTATTTGGAAGTGGAAAGGCTTTGTTATCAAATATTGTTTCTAGTTTTGAGCGTGTCGAATTACTGAGTACTCTATATGAGTTAGAATACTATTGTATTCTTTATAGTTTGAACAAATTGCCTATTGATGTAGCTAAAACTATGATTCGACTACAGACAGACCTAAAATTGTACAATACCATGATGGGTAGAGATGTTAACTTTCGACCAACTGATGTATCTAGTGCAATTAAGCACCACAATCCGTCGCGGTATTTTCAGCGATTATTTGAACCGGGTGATGAGAAAATTCCAAAAATTATCAAAGAAGAGAGGCCAATTTTAAACATCGCAGTGCATAATTTACTGAGATATAGTAAACCAGTTTGGGAAGCCTTGGGTGAGCGATGTATTTATATTAATATTGTTAGGCATCCTATCCATATGGTACAACAGCAGTCTTATCAGATGCAAGTTTGCATGAAGAATGATGGAGTGCGAGACCTTACAATTTTTTATGATTATAAAGGACGAGATATTCCATATTATGCTTATAAATGGGAGGAGAAATATATTGAATCTAATCCTACTGAAAAGGCAATCTATTATATGAATGAGATGACTCGTCACAGTAAAGAGAGTGAGAAAAAGATAAAGGAAAAATATAATGCTGAGATATTAACAGTTCCTTTTGAGCCATTTGTTTTAGACCCTGAATCTTGGATACAAAATATAGCAAATAAAATTGGAACGAATATTACAGCTGCTACACCCAAAGTAATGGCAGAGCAAAATATTCCTAGGAATAAAACATCAGCAAGTTTGGTTATGGATTCTTACATACGCTACGGCTGGACCCCGCCCTTAGATGGAGTAAGTGAAGCTGACGAATTAACTGCAAAACGAGGCAATATAGCAAATATAGTCAATAAACAAGCGCTAGAGACACTTGATAACCTTAGCGAAGAATATGAAAAGAATTTCTGGAAGCCGTAAGCGAATAATAAAAAGTGGTGCGAAATTGTTATCGGTATACTTGTTGCATTAGGTCATAACTTTGAGTTTATATCTTCGGATTTGCCGTGTAGTAATAAAAATAAAGTATTTGGTTTAAATGAGTTAAAGAGCTTTCATAAGCCTTTTTTACATTTATTGTGCGTGCAATTCCCGTAGTAAAATTAAGACAAGTGCAGAAAATAAAGAAAAAATTTACGCACTTGAAATAGATAAATATGTCGGACATACAAGAGGGTAGATTTTTTTATCGTGATTAAAATACTAATTAGAAGAAGGCAGAAATTAATTAATAAAGGATATGGCTATTTAAAGGTGGAAGATCGGTTGGATTTTCTTGAATATTTGGAGTCAGTTTTAACAAATACAAAATTAGATAACATTAAACTGGATGACATCTGCTATAGCTATAAATCCGATGTTGAATTATCAGTCCGACAATATCTTGTAAATAGAGTGTTAGGTGAGAAATTTAATAGTTCACTTTTGTATAGTATTGGGGCTAATGCCCGGCTTAGGTACCCTCTACCTAAGGAATGGAGGAAGGAATTAATTAATCAGGGTGTCAATATAGATTGCTTTACTTCTGCCTTGTTGTTTTTTATATATAGCCTCCTTTATTGGGGACATGGTGTAATGCATGGGATAAAAGCTATCCATATTTTTTTCAATAAAGAATTTAAATTTAAGCGATATATTTACTTTGATTATTTGATTAAGAATGCAAATAATAATTGCTTCTCTGAAAATATAAATAATTATAATATCTTGAATTGGTACTTAAAATGGAAAAATAAAGCTGAAAACATAAGAAACATTCGTCATAGTGTTAGTAACCAGTTTGATTTTCAATTGGGTGGTATTAGTGTCACAAATAATGGATTTTTGCCAACGTTGGAAAAGGCTAAATTATTTCAATATGTATATTTCTTAATGAAACTATCTTTATATTATTTTACAACGTTGATTATCAGGCCTTACCAAGGCTTTCTATTAGGTGAAATAATAAAATTAAAAATATTTGAATTGGCGCGCAAAGACCAATTGGCAGAAGATTATTTATTTAACAATAGTAATGGCGTGTATAGGCCAATATGGACATATTTAGTTGAGAATAAAGGATCAAGGGTTATTTTTTATTTTTACTCAACTAATGATGAGCCTTTTAAAAGAAATGGACAATATCCGTCCCATAATCTGATGCATCTAATGAATTGGCCTTATTATTTAGTTTGGAATAAGTTTCATGCAGCCTTTATCAAAAGGTTGAATCAGCGAAATCCAATAATAGAGGAGGTTGGTGTAACATGGTTTTCTTCTGGCGTAAGGGAGGTTGAAATCTACCCAAATTCGATCGCTGTATTCGATGTAACGCCTAATAAATTTTCAATATATATTACCAAAGGTGCTCCTTTCGAATATCGTGTTTACGATGTTGCTAATCAATTTTTAATTGATGTATATGCAACCTTAAAGAGTAATAATATACGAACAGCATTTAAAACTAAACGAGTTCACGAGACTAAATGTAAAAAGTATATTGATAATTTAAGGGAATTGGATAAAAATTCAGATTTTACTATGCTTGATCCGAGTACTGATCCTATGCAGGTTATCAAAAAAACAAAAGCATGTATTTCCGCCCCATTTACTTCAACAGCATTAATTGCAAAGTTTGAAGGAAGGCCATCAGTTTATTATGATCCTACTGGCATAATTGACAAGAAAGATAGGGCGGCGCATGAGGTTCCAGTTTTAAGTAATATTTATGAACTTCAAGAATGGGTTGAGAGCATTAATTAGTGATATAAGTTTAAATACGAAAATAATAAAGATGTATGGATATGATTAAAAAATATGGAGAATAGTAATGATTTATTCAGGAGAGAAAATAATACAGTATTTGCTAGAGGGCGCAAATGAACAAGACAGAGCGTCAAGTTCATACTGGAATCAAGAGCATAGGGATTTTTATTTTAATAATGGGTTATTCTCAGGTATAGGACCACTTGGCGGCTATAAAAAAAGAAACTTCATCATTAATTTTATTCATAAAGTTCTTCAATATAAATACCTTCGCATGGGGAAAATGTTTCCAGAGTTTAAGAAAATTAATTCACTTGCAAAAAAAATTACTCGGAAACAAAATAGAATTTATAACTTGGATGTTTTAAGGCAGGTACTTAGTATTTCTGCTATAGAGTATTATTGTCAAGATATGCCTCATAATGATGATAGAACCGCCTGTGTTATTGGGGATGGGTATGCAACAGCTACTAGTCTGTTATTAGAGCAAAAAATTAATAAAATAGTCTTGGTTAATTTGACAAAAACATTACTGATTGATGTTCATTTTTTAAAAAGTTGGCTAGGAAATGAGGTGTTTCAAGATACTGTTGCATTGGTTACAAGCAAACAAGATGTGACTCAATGTATGAATAATAAAGATAATAAAATTATTGTTATTGAGGCAAAAAATCAAGAATTGATTAAAGATTGCGGTATTGATTTATTTATTAATATTGCCTCCATGCAAGAAATGAATCCAGAGATAATTGATCAATATTTTAATGACTTTAAAAACTCTAACAATAAGCCATATTTTTATTGCTGCAATAGGGAGAAAAAAACATTGCCAGATGGGACAATTGTTAAATTTTCAGATTATCCATGGGGGGATGCTGCCATAGTGCTTGACGAATTATGCCCATGGTATTTAGATTTTTATAATAAGACTCCTCCTTTTTTTCATAAATATGATGGCCTTATAAGACATCGTATTGTTAGATTTTGAGAATGATAAATTATGTCAATCTTCAACTTTAAAAGTAATAAATTATCTCTATTAGATATTGGTGCAAGAGGTGGTGTTGGCTGGCCTTGGAATGCCGTCCAAAGAGATATGTTAAATGTAATCTTAGTTGAGCCAGATCCTATTGAAGCTAAAATATTAGAAGATCAAAAACAGGGGTGCGTTCTTCCTTATGCATTATGGAATGAGGAGACTGAATTAACACTTAATATTAATAACACCCCAGGAACTTCGTCAGTATTTGAAGCGAATATGCTATTTTTACAGCAGTTTGAAGATGCTCAGCGCTTTAAGGTTAAAGAAAAAATAACTATAAAAACAAAAACTATAGACAGCTTGGTGCAGAGTAATCAAATTGACACAATAGATTTTGTTAAGATGGACGTACAGGGCGGCGAGCTTGCAATATTACAAGGTGGTGAGAAATTCTTTAAGAAGAATATAATAGGATTGGAAGTTGAGGTAGAATTCGCACCAATGTATATAAACCAACCTTTGTTTAGCGATGTCGATATTTTTGCACGAGAGAGATTAGGGTTGGAATTGTGGGATATACGTAAAACTTATTGGAAGTACAAACAAAAGAAATACAAGACACCCTTAAAAGGTAGGTTGATTTTTGGTGACGCGCTTTATTTAAGACCTATATCAACTCTTGATGGATGGCTTGCTACAATGGATAAAGAAGTGGCATCAAAGAAAATTCATGCCTTAGTTAATACAACTATGGTCTACGGATTTTTAGATTATGCATCTGCCATTGTGAATACCTCTTTTTCTAAAGATTACCTAGATAAAAAAGAAAAGGAGGCTGTTATCAAATATATAGACAAGATGTCTAGTGGCTTCTATCCTTTTAAAAGTGGTAGTAGAATTCTACATAGGGTATTTCATGTTTTAACGCACAGTTTTAAGCCTACATATGAAGGATGGGCAAATGGCGATCCCCATATTGGATCTAAAAAGAAATCATTTTTTTGGTTTTAACTATGAATATTATCGGATTAATTCCTGTCAGATTGGAGAGCTCAAGGCTTCCAAATAAGGCTATTCTGGAAATCTCTGGAATTCCAATGATTCTACATGTTGTAAAAAGGGCCAAGCTGTCTAAAACTTTAGATAGAGTGGTAGTTTGTACGGATAGTCATAAGATATGTGACC
>Ga0209482_1000389_pt1 | contig 38105 bp, 62 predicted proteins | sample CoawatmetaG10DNA_FD_187512 | JGI IMG/M metagenome (GOLD analysis project Ga0209482, IMG submission 187512) | Marine microbial communities from the West Antarctic Peninsula - Coastal water metaG104-DNA (SPAdes) (version 2) | ecosystem: Environmental > Aquatic > Marine > Coastal ...
ATGTTTACTCTCTCAACATACTCATTATGCACCATTGTCAAGGGTTTGTCAAGTCCTTTTTTTCATTTTCTTAATATTTCTGAGTATGTGGGAATATAAGGCCGATACATAACTGGCTTTAAAGCACACTGATTCACCTTTATTCTTAGCTTTTTAATGATTAGTATATTTTACTACATTACAGCGTATACTGAGTAAATGTTTCCGCATTCTCCAAAAATCCTTGATGTTCCATGATTTCTTTTACCTCATCGAAGCAAACGTGAAATATGGAAATCTTGAACATTATACGATCTATGTCATTGTTCTTGACACTATGCACTTGTGATACATCTAATAATGCTTGTCTGTATGTGTATGATGTTTCTTTCCCTTTATCATGAAATGTTACCCCAGCGGTATTATTGTTGAGCATGAAGTTGAGACAGCATTGAGTTCTTTCAGAGCCTTGCTTACCATCTACATGTGCCTGTCCTATAACAAAGGGTTCAAGTCTGTAAAATCTACCATCAACTCTACCGGGAAGCATGAACATACGTTTTATTTCATTGCAGTATTCAGACACAACTGTAGAGGTCATGGCGTCTTTCCATCGAATTGTATACTTACCTTCTGGTGTCCAATCATTATTCGTGGCAGTTCCATAATGATAAGGCATTGAGTATTCATACGATTTAAGTCTCTCGTACTCACTAAAGAAAAGGCCATAGTCGAAGTCTAACTTAGTACGATATAACATTTTATTCTAAAAACCCTTGGTGTTCCACAATTTCTTTTACCTCATCAAAAGGAACATCGAATATAGAAATTTTGAATAGTATACGGTCAGTGTCACCATTTCTTACACTATGGCTCATTCTTGTATTGATTAATGCTTGCTTGTATGTATATGGTATATCTTGTATGGTTATAAGAGCGGGATTGTCATTGAGAATAAAATTGATGCAGCATTGTGTTTTATTGTCCACATGAGGTAATAGGTATTGATTTGCGTCAAGCTTAAAAAATCTACCATCAACTCTACCGGGAAGCATGAACATACGTTTTATGTTATATGTGAAGTCAGTGACAATTTTAGAGGTCATATCTTCATTTCTTATAACTTTCCAATGAGCGTATGCTCCTCTTGGTGATTCGTATACCTTTTCATTGTGTTTAAGGTTTTCATACTCATCAAGAAAGAGGCCGCAATCAAAGTCTAACTTAGTACGATATAACATTATAGAGGTCTTCATTTAGTATTTCATAATTATTACAATTTCCATATGTCTTTATGTGGGTATAAACTTTTTTTGGAGAATATTTATTTACCATTGATACCCAAAACTCGATTGGTTCTACTGTACAGTGTGCATTCTCACCATTTGGTAAAACTGCAATAGCTGGTTGGGTGCATATCGCAAGAAACACAAACCTTTCTGCTCTAGAGAATATATTCTCAAAAGTTTCTTGTAAATGTTCTTTTGGTATGTGTTCCATCACATCTGTGGAATATATCCCATCAAATGGACCATCTGGTAAAACATCATGTTCTGGGACGCCGGGATCATACAAAGAGGGCATCACACCGATTTCCTCATGGTGCTTCCATTTAGTATATTGTAACCCCTTACCACAACCATAGTCCAGAAGTGTTTCTGCTTTAGTATCCTTTACCAAATCAACTATATGATGCAGCTGTGGTTTTAAATTGTTGCCGGGATAATTAGTATTTTTATCAGCATGATATTTTTTGTATTCTTCAATATAATCGGTCATGGTTTGCATCCCTTATACATTATATACCAATCTTCTTACGAAATCTGTCTATCTCTTCATCTGTCATCTTATACTTTGGGCGTAATCCACCATACCGTTTTATCATGTCAGCGGTTGGTTTGTATAGTGGGTCTTTGTTGGGATGTGATACGAGAAGGTCATTCCACCCGTGATGACTCATATATTCTTTGAGTAATCGTAATTCTCTTTTATTGAGCGTTATCATCACATCCCAATCAAATCACATCCTATTTCTTAAATTCTGGATATGCGTTTCCTGTGCCCTCGTACATATCAGAACCAACTGATTCTTCTTCCTTTCCTACACGAATACCGATAGTTTTATGTAGAACCCACCACACAGCGATGGATGATACAAACACATATCCGCCAATCACTCCAATACCGAGCAATTGAATCAGTGCTGTTGCTTCTGCATTGAAGATAGGAACCAACATCAATCCGAGTATACCAGCAGTGCCGTGTACCGAAATTGCACCAACAGGATCATCAATACCCCACTTCTCTAGAAGAGTCATTGACAATGGAATGAGTATACCACCCAATGCACCATACAGCACCGCAATCTCAGGGCTTGGTGAGTATGGGTCAGCGGTGATGACTACCAATCCTGCCAATGCTCCATTCAGTGTCACGTTGAGAATGACTTTCTTTGTCCAGAGTTTAGATACAATCATCGCACCTAATAGTCCACCCGCAGCTGCCATGTTTGTGTTGACAAAGATTTTACCGAGTGCCTTGGCATCATCAATGGTAGAGAATGCGAGTTGCGAACCACCATTAAAGAAGAACCAACCCAACCACAGTATCAGCGTACCCAATGCAACTAGAGGCATATTTGAGCCAGGAATATTTTGTGGCTTACCATTCTTATCATACTTTCCATCACGGGCACCAATCATAATGACAGATGCAAGTGCCGCAGCAGCACCAGCCATATGCACGATACCAGAGCCAGCAAAGTCAAAGAACCCCAGCTTACTTAGAAATCCGCCACCCCAAGTCCAAGCACCCTCTAATGGATATATCACTGATGAGAATATAGCAGCAAATATTAGAAATGACCACAGCTTCTTTCTCTCTGCTACTGCACCTGATACAACAGACATTGCTGTTGCGACAAATACCATCTGGAAAAAGAAATCAGCATACATGGAATGAGTGTCTGGTTCATTCCACCCATACATTAGTCTGTATCCCATAAACAAAAATGCGATAGATGCTACTGAGAATAGTGCGACGTTCTTTGTTAAGATTTCTGTGACGTTTTTAGTTCTAACAGAACCTGCTTCTAGTGCAGTAAATCCTGCTGCCATCCACATAACCATTGCACCAGATATTAGAAAGAATATGGTGTTTATTGCATAATTTAGTTCAATCATAAGTTATTCCTTGGTTTTTTGTCTGTAATGCTTGGTAGCGTATTTCACTCTGTCAGGATATTCTAAGGCGTATCCTGTACCGGCCTTTAAATGTTCTCGGTCTACGCACCACTTATGGCTGTGTTCTACTTTGTCCCAGTGTTCATCAAGTAGTACACACACGGTGTCATATTCTCCATCTGAGAGGATTGGGTCGTCCTCTTTGTAATATGCATACGATGCCATCAAATAAAATGGCACAAGCATATCGTGGTTCTCTTCATATATCATTCTGATGCCCTGTATATTCTTCTGTCTCTTAGCATTTCTATACCAGCGAGTTGTTCTACCTCTGTTCTATTCCTCCATCCCTGTACCTCATCGGCTGTGCGTTGACAACCCAAACAATATCCCTCATCATCATATGTACACACCTTAATACATGGCGAATATTTTGCTTTTGCCATTAGAACACTCCTAGTACCCAGTTCTCAGCGCAGTCTTCGGCATACCGCTCTGACTTGTTAGGTAGATATCTTATCTCGTCTTTGACCCATTCAGCAGTTATAGTCAAATCCTTTTTAGTAAACATCTTGACATAATATGAATGGCCGTCATAATGTACACTTGCTGTTCGCTTTCCGTCGTCGCTATAGTAGTTATGTAGCTCTTCATCCATTAGTCAATCTCCTTCAATACGTCATTACCAAATTGTTTAGCAAGGCTTCGTTTCATCAATTGCATACGCTCTTTGTTTGATCCACCATGAATGATGAAATGAAAACGATTCTCATTCGACCCATTATATGCTTCGTGATTTACACCATTGTCAAACCAGAAACCAGTACAGTTCTCAAAGGGTAGCTCTTCTTTTGTGTCTGCTCTTCTTAGATAGCAGTTGTCAGGTTGATAGAATGCCAGATTGATTGCACCGGCAATAGTCCTTCTTTTATCAGGAGCAAATCTCTCAGGCTCTCTATCATTATGTGGTGCTATTGTGCCTTGGGGTTTCAACAACATAAATCTGCATCTGCGATATGTCTTGTGCGGAAAATCTTCTAACCATCGTTTTGTCTCTGGTGCAACTTCCGCTACTTCTGTCCAACCCCACTTCACATTATCTTCTGTGAGGCCATGACCAGAGGGATTTTTTGTGTGATGCCATCCTAGACCTGTATTTGGGGCATCCTTACGAACAAAACTGTGAATACTTGTTGATGCCCAACCCTCTCCTGCTTGACCGACACCATATCTATGGTCTACAAAGAACCCTTCATCATATACTTCTTGTGCTTCTGCTATGCAAGCATCTGGTATCTCAAGGTCAATTTTGAGATACCAGATGTCACGCAATCTACACCACTCTATTACGTCCATATATTATATATTATGCAGCAATATCCAGTGCTTTATCCAAAGCTTCAGTGTCAAATGAAACCTCCACTACATTATTTGGAACGGATTGTCCGCAACAAGGACACAGTTCTGCCAAATTAAAATCTAGCATGTCAAAAGTACAAGCGTCATACTTCAAGTGATTGTCCCATGCCTTCCTATTTGACGGCATATCTGCTGCCCAGTAACGATAGGAGTTGACCATTTCGTTCGAGAATAACTCTGAAGGAATATTTCTAACGTCCATATCATACTTTTTGAATAAATCTTTGACTTCAACCTGGCCAGCGTATGGTGTCTTTCCTCTGCCAATAAATTGCTCTCTCGATTCAGTGGGATAACCAAAAGGAGTGCCTTGGTCAGACCTCTTCAAAGTCATAAGCTCTTTCACTGTCTTTAATGTGACACCCCTCCCAGCCATCATCTTAACCAAAAGAACTCTTATCGGTTTCTTTTCGTCATCAATATCTTTAAAGATTTTAGCTTCGGTAACCCTCTTCTTTTCACCTCTAGGTTTTTTGATTTTTTTGTTGAGTAAGTTGAAACGATACATATTTTCAGCGTTCATGACGGCAGCAAAATCATCTTTGTCATCAACAACCTCACGCATAATTTCCTGGGCTTTAGAACTTGTTAAAATCTCCCGCACCACATTTTCATTATAAGTTCCCATAGGGTTAAGCTTTATGATGTTTTCAGTTTGGATGATGCAACTTCTCTTAACGCCTGTTGCCTTTTCTGTGTCAACCATAGCCCTCAGCATCTTCAAAATAGTGTTCTTTGTCTGATCAACCTCAGTAAACAAAGCATTGTCTTTACATGTAAAGAAATGCGCTTCACTAGCCCAAGCAACTCTTGCAGCAAATTCAGTCTGCTCACCTGGCTTCATATCTTTATAGATTTTGTATGCCAATGAACCAAGAGTTGGAAACAAGTTCTTTGCTTGAAAACTTGGTGTTGCAGTCAATGCATAGGTGTGAGTAGAATATGCAGCAACCTTACAAGTAAATTTATACATTGAACCTTTATATGTCGGACAATCATAAGCTTTGTTTTTTCGCAGATTATCAGCACAATCAGTTGAACCATAGTCAGCTTCATCTATAAACATACCAACTCTGCTCACATCAATACTATCAAGAAATTCACTTGTTGATGCTTGAGTAAAAGCGGCAGCATTGGAAAAATATGATACAACTTTTACGCCATCCTTCAAAAGTTCACTTACTTCATATAGGTCGTTCTCATAAACAAACCCATTTTCTAAAGCAGAGATTTTCAAATCTTTCTTGTTTTGATTGATGATACCATTCAAGGGTGCTGTCAAAACTATCCAATTAAGATTAGTATTAGAAAACAAATAGGGAACGAAATCATTAATAGTAAGATAAGTTTTACCTGTTCGCATAGGGAAGCAAAAAAACTTCAGTTCATCTTTAATGTCCACATTATCAAACGTGTCATACACGGCTGAGTATGTAGTGTCTTTGCCGGTCAATTTCATTAGTGTTTCGCTCCATTCATCATCATTATCTAAGTATACGACATAAAAAGGTTATTGTCAAGTACTTTCTTTCCAATTTTGAATAAATCTCATACCATAGTTGTCTATTTTGGGCATTTTACTCAAATCTATATCCTCTCTTAGTATAGGCTCTTGTGTGAAGCCAGAATAATCTACATGGTGATGAACTCTACCATATTGCCATGATAGCTTGGCAACGTCTGGATGCATGTCAACCAACATTTGAGATTTGTTCATTGTTCCAAGTGGATTATACTTTTCCTTATTGACATGCTCCTTATTCTCCTTATGATAAAACTCCTCTGTATTGCCACCCTTCACGGTTTGTGTAGCACTTTTACCCTGTAGAAACGCATTGAACACTATAGTGCAATCTCCATCCTTGAGAACTCGCAAACAGAGATCAGTATCCTCATTGTATCTACCTCTCCAACGATGCTTACACTCATTGTCAATCAGGAGACAGGAGTATATCCTTGTATTCCATACGATAGGTGGTCGTTTCTCATTTGGTGGCAGGAAGAATCTATAGCGCAATCCTGCTATCTTTATGTTCTCATACCTGTCCACAAAGTCCTCTGGCGCTCTAAAGACAACACCGCTCTCTACTCGAATACGATAGTTCTTGTGTAGTCTATAGAAATCATCAATGTTGTCATCCAGAACCCAGTGACGTTTATCATCCTGTGAGATAGAATGTTCCCAGCACCAGTTTCTAGCTCTTCCAGGCCCATCACCATGATTGCTGAATGGTAGCACTAGTAACTTGCTCTCACCTACCTCGGCAGCATAATCATCATAGTCTTGTGGCTCAACAGCAATCTTATAGGGAACACCCATACGGTCAAGAGACTTACGAGTGCCGCCAGTCTTTGCTCTTCCTTTGGATACAATATATACGGGATACTTTGGATTAATCATCTACAATCCACCTCAACAAACGATTTGGTACTCTATCATCTTTTGGATAGAAAATGCTCTTGGTCTTCACAGTAAGCTTTTGCTCTATGAGTTTCTTAAACTTCTCATAATCTTCCGCTGTCTTGAACTTTACCAGCAGTTCTTTGTGATTTGGATCAGCTTCTTGCTCAAACTCTGGCATCCCTACCCAATACTTCTCCCAAGGTTCTTCATCTTTGATGCCTAGCCAACGCTTTAGAGTCCCTTTCTTTTCAACTTCTGCTTTCTTACCAACGAAGTTATCATAATCATCTGACATGTTGTCTCCTTACCCGAAAAAATCTTCTAGTGTTCCTTGTCTTCCATCACCACCATCAATGCCCCATTGTATCTTGTCTGTTATGAAGCGTAGCGGCTCAATGAAGCTCTTCTCAAATTGTTGTGGTCTATCAATCAGGTCTTCCATGCCAAACTCTGTAGGAAAAGAGGTCATGAACGACAATGAGCTTGATTGATACTTGTTTGGCTCTTTGAGGGCAATGAACTTTACCTTGTCACCTTCTTGTATGAAGGGATACTTAGCGGATAGGTTATTCTTCTCCACCAAATAGTTCATGAGTATCGCTCCCTTTGTATGTATAGGGGCACCCTTCTTGAAGAAACCATACTCCACAGTCTCGCCGCTTATCAAGTCCATTGTACTTTTAGATGTTGCAGTGTATTTCTCGACACCATTACAACTACGGGGATATGCAATGTCTTCTGGTGGTAGGTTCATGAACTCCTCACGAAAATCTTTGATGAATGCATTCAGTTCCTTCTCATCACCATTGATGATGATCTTGAGTGCTTGCTTGATCTTCTCTCGACATGGTGCAGGGGTAGATGACTTGACTGCTTCGATACCCATGATCTTTAGATACGGTTCCTTGAACCGCACACCTTCCATGTCCCATACGTTGAGGATGTATCGTTTCTTTGCTGTCCATATACCAGTTGAAGCAATGGCTTCTCTAGCCATCTGCATCTTCTGGTCATACGCATTCATTCGTTTAGCAAGAGCCTCATAACTTTTGTCAATAAAAGGTTCCAACTCCTCTTTTGCAAATGCATCCAAGAAATTGACGATCTTGCTAGTCTGCTCTCCAGATTTGAACTTCTTAGCAACCAACGATTCAAAAGTGACATATACCGAGTCTGTATCGCTCGCAATAACATAGTCAACCCCAGTAGTTTTGAGGATTCTGTTGAGATATATGTTAAAAGACTTTTCAACCCATCGTATAGATAACTGGCCAGACGTTGTAATTGCTGTAGCGACCAAGAGATCAAAATAACGAAAGTAGTTATTACCAATTGCGCCATAAGCGGAATTAAGAGAAATCTTCTTTGCCATTTGGATGTTGTCGTAGCGAGATATCTTTTTGAGTAGTGCGGGGTCACCAGTGTCTTCATACTCTTGTTTAGCTTCGAGCATAAGCTTCTTATATTTGACACGATCATTATATACATTCTCCATTATTTCTGGCAGAAATCCTTTGACATCCTTACGGAAAAAGGCACCGTTTGGAGTCATACAATACTCTGAATCATTTCTGATTTTCTCATCAAGAATGCCACCTACCATGCCCTCTTTCACTTCACAATCGGGCACTAGGGTTTCTGGTGAGATGTTATACTGCATGATAAGGTGTGGATACAGTGAGTTCAAGTCAAACGACATAACCCATTTATGCATACCCACTTGAGGGTCTTTGACATAAGCACCCTCAAACTTTTCTATCTTCTCATTATCCTTCTTTTGTGGTATCACAATATTCTTTTTGCGGAGGTGATTGTATATCACATTGTCCCAATAACGCACCTGTCCTAGAACATCCGTAAAGTTTACCTTACCATCATATGCCATAGTCAAGCACAGTTCAATGAGCCGCATCTTGTCTTCTAGCTTATCCACAATCTCCACGTCTTGGATATTGTATTCAATGAACGACTGATAGTCTTTCTGATACCACTCCTTGAATGTCTCGAAAGGATTGCCATCCTTCCGCTCACCCAGTTCCACAAACGCAATGTGGTCTAGTGTGTATCGTTCTTGGTTCGTGTATGTGAACTTGCGATACAGGTCAAAGAAATCAAGAGCAGACACACCCTGTATGCTGTAGACTTGATGCTTGCGTCCCATCTGGTACACTTCCTTGGCAAACACATTATTCCAAGGTGACAGCTTATGCATAAAGTCTTCACCGAATAGATTCTTGATACGATTACAGATGTAGGGAATATCAAAAAACTCTGTGTTCCAACCAGTGATAATGTCTGGATAGATCATACGCCACTCGTCAAGAAACTTGATGAGCAAGTCATCCTCATCTCTACACAAGCGATAGTCTACATCCTCACGACTGTTTTGAAACTCATGAAGACCCCAGACAACAATCTTCTTGTTCTGGTGGTTCTTCATCGTGATTGACAGTAGTGGTTCTGCGGCATCCTGTGGATTAGGAAAGCCGTTCTCACATTCCACCTCAATATCAATGGTCACAATGAGAATTTGGTCCTTGTCCCAAGGCACATCATCTGGATACTCATCACTGATATAGCAATAAGGATACTGTGTATTACCGAACAATATTTTTTGATTTTCTCTCTGTTCAGCCCATGCCTTCGCTTCCTTTATGGAGTCGAATTTACGAGGAAGAACATCTTGGCCATCAAGAGTCTTGTATCCTGTATGCTCATGTACTTTGTTGAATAGTGTAGGTCTGTAGTTTACCCGCTTGGATACCCGCTGACCACCCTCGACACCCCTCACCAGAAGAGAGTTGCCACGCTGAATCACATTTGTATAAAATTCCATTATATAAGTATATCACCTTTATAGTTGTCTGTCAAGTCTCTCTTTTCTTTCCAATATTGTATTTTGTCTCCAGCAACCATTCATTCTTCTCTTTGTATGTGAGGATTTTTATTTGACTTAGTGGTGCTGATTCATGAGAACTTTCACTAATTATTTGAATCAACCCCCAATCCTGTAATAGATTTGCGATTGTGTTTCTACGAGACAAATCGTTTGTCGATATGTTAGTTCTCTTTCCATCAAGGGCAAATAGCTCCTTGAAATGCACAATGTAATATCTTCCTTGTTTGTGTAGGATGTGGCAGGATTGGTATAGTTTCCTCTCTTTTCGAGAAGCAACACCAATGCGTGATAGTGTCTCTCTAACCTTTAGAAAATCGTCGGGTTCATTTAGTCCCACTTCAAGTAGTTGTTCTTGTGTCCAGCTAATTTCTTCCATCTCTTCCACCTTTTCTCATCTTTTGTTTTATGGCAGAAATTTGTTCATCATTCAGTAGGTCAAGAGCAACCTTTGCTTTCTCGTTGTTGTATCCATAGAACTCTTTAACATACTCTAGATTCTCTAATTTCGTCGCCTTCAGCCAAGGGGTGTACCTTTTCCTTGGACGTAGACTATTTATCAAAAAATCAAACTGAAGTTTCTTATCCAGATGGTGTAACTGGTTAATCTCATTCACTAGCATGATTGTGTCTTGAAATGGTGCAACACACTTATTTACGATGAATGGTGGATATTTCTTCTCCCATGTCTCATCCTCATCATCCATAAGCTTTTCTTTGGTAGAGTTTACCGCATTGAGATAGTCCTTTAGTTCATACATATCACACCTTCCACGGTAAATCTGTCTCTGATGCAAAATCAGTGAGGTCGAACACTGGTTGTGCAAGTGTGTCTTGATTAGAGTCTGCAAGACCTTGTTGTTGTGCATCCTCTACATCATACAACTTCATCTTCGCTCTGTCAATACCAATAACGAATCTTTTATTGGTGGTAGGGTCATTGTATCGGTTCTTGAGTTGCTTCACCGCAATCTGGTTCAGTTCATCAAGTTCCTCATTACTAATGAGCGCAAACATGAGGTCAGCCGTAGCAGGCAGACCAAAAGATTCTGACGTATCTTCCAGACCCACATCACTATTGGAGAACCCGCTCCTTGTGGTTTGTGTAGCCGACATAATCGGGACGTTTGTTTCAACTGCGAGTCCCCTAAGTTCTTCAGCAATTGCCTTGATATACATGTAACTGTTGACATTTCCATTCGCCTTAAATCGTGATGATGCACATATGTTTAGATAGTCAATGAAGATGATATCTGGTTTGAATGACCTCTTGATAGCAAGTTCTTTGATCAGTCCTCTAAAGTGGTTACTATGTGCTGATGCAGTAGGATATTCCTTGATGATAAGCTGCCCAGTTGTTTTCTGTGTAATGGCGTTCATCTTATCATCATACATCTGCTTGGGTAACTCATGCAGATCATCTATAGAGATATTCATGAGGTTTGCATCAATACGTTCAGCTATACGCTCTTCAGCCATCTCCAGAGTGATGTATAGAACACTTCTGTTCTGACTTAGACAGTTTGCTGCCATATGACACATGAACAGCGACTTACCTACACCAGTACCAGCAAGGGCAATGTTCAGTGTCTTCTGTGGTAATCCACCCTTGGTGATACGATTGAAGAAGTCCAGATCAAACGGTATCTTATCCTCTACCTTATGATAAAACTCAAAGCGGGAATCTGCATCGCATAGGTAATCATGACCAACACGGTTATCAAAACCAACAGCCAAGGCTTCTGTAAGAATACTTGGCAGAGCATCGACACCTCGTTCTTTATCCGTTCCATCAATAATTTTAATCCCATCCACAATTGCATTATATACCGCCTTATCCTTGCAAAAATCCTCTGTTGTCTCCACTAACCAATCAAAGTTCGCATTGTCATCTTCTTCAAGCTCCTTAACTACTGACAACACCCGTTTATAATCATTCTCATTCAAGTCATTACGACTGTCCAGTTCCACCTCTAGAGCGTTCTGGTTTGGTAGGTCGTTGTATTTATCTACGAACTTCTGTACCTCTTCAAAGACAGTTCGTTCTATCCTATCAGAGAAATAGTCGCCCTTGATGAAGGGCAGCACCTTTCTTGTGTATTGTTCATTATATATCAAATTTGTCAAAATCGTTTGTTCAATCGTTGTCATTTATTCTCCGCTCTGTTTTCTCATAATATTCATCATTTGGTTCACAGGATAGACATACTCTATTTGTGTTTAATGATGCAACATATGTTGTACCACTGCCACCATATGGATCAACTACAACATCTCCTTCGTTGGAATGTTTCTTTATCAATTCTTCAAATAATGGAAGAGACTTCTGTGTTGGATGAAATCTATCCTTACCACCATATATGGGATACTCATACACACCCTTATCGTACTTGCTGTTGAAGGTTGCCTTGCCACCCTTCACACATGATATAGCAATCTCCCTTGCATTGGATAGATACGTTGCCTTACTGTTGATGGGCACAGGGTTTGTTTTCAACCACTCTATGAGTCGATGTTTAGAGAATTTAGAAAGTGCATTTGTTAGTGTCTCTATCTTCCACAGATCAAAGAATATAATACAAGAACCACCGGGACGCAGTATACGATAAAACTCATCTATCGCAAGTTGTAGATCATCTATGGTATAGTCTTTGTCCCATTGTCCATAGTCAGTTGCAGTGGCATATTTACGACCATATTTTACCTCACCAACAAACCCCTTACCTTCAGCCCAAGGTCCGGGCTTACGTTGCTTTGATATTGATACTTGATTGTAACCTTTATCACCGGGTTTTCTTTCACTATGAGATTGCATACCACTTTTTCTAGAAATAAGGTAGGGTGGATCAGTAAGCACCAAATCCACACTACCCTTCTCTATAGAACGAAGCAACTCTAAGTCTGTTGAGTTATCGAACCTAGACTGCATTACTTGTACCGCAGAAATACTGTGCGAATGTGCAACGGTTTTATGGTTTCTACAAGTTCACCACTTTCGTCCTCTTCCTCTAAACGAGTCAGAAAAGTCGATGCATAATTAGCATATTTGTCTTTGATTCTTTTCTTGATATCCGTATTGATATAATCATTGACCTGACCCGTTGTGGAACAATAGAATATAATAAGTGCTTTATTCGTTTTTTCCGACATACAGTTATTGAATATTGCAGATGTTCCTGTATCCATCCATGATGCTAAAGTTCTTGGAATTGGAATTGCATAATCAGCATAATCCAAAGTGTCTTTGAAATTTTGTCTTTGAGCCTCTAATTCTGCATCTGTCCATTCCTTATCGGGTTTACCTCGATTACCAACTGTTTCATGATTAGAAATCCACTGACCTACTGTTGCCTCAGAAACCTGTGGGAACATAGCGACTATTTGTTTCTTTTCATCATTACTGATGGGTTCAAGTCCAGCTTCAATGTTTTCGTCCATCAGTTGATACAAGTAAAGTTTTACACTATCGTTTTCAGTAGCCTCTTGTTCTATGTCTACCGTGTTTAAAAGATCACCAAGTAGAATAGCGTTAGACAATTTACCTTCCAATTGAGTTTCAAAATTGACAATGTGTACGTCCATTGTATCAATTCCCATATTGATCGCCATCTCACTGGTATGATTACCATTCAACAATTTATAGGTATTCGTATCTGGATAGTAAATAACCGTGAGTGGTTTCATTCCACTTGTATCACCAGACGCAAGCATTTTATTGACTGCACGTTCAATCCGCTTTGTGTTTCTATCTCTCGGTCTTACTTGAACCCTTGTTTCAGATTTAGGTGCATAATTATCACCCTTGCCAATCTGATTAAAGAATTGTGTAATGTCCATTTTTTCTTTTGGATACTCATCATTCTTGATACTGTTCACAATGTCCTGCACCATTCCTGATACAGTACGAACCGTTCCTGTTTTAATAGGAACCACTTGTAAATTAACACTCATATTATTTGTTCTCCATCTCTCTTGTTTTCTCACTATGCACAGTATCGCATTATTTGGTAGGTTTGTCAAGTGTTATTTTCAATTATGTCGCACTTTCATATGAGCGTTGAAGCTCATACTCCTTCTCTCGCCCTTACTGTAGAAGGGATAGACAAAATGTTTTAGGTATGATGGAAACACTAGCAGCTTCCCAACTTCTGGCTTGAACTTTAGATAGTTAGTCCTCATATCCTGTGTCTCACCATACATGAACTCAATGAGCCCATTAGTAGGATAGTGGTCTTCAAGCTCTTTGTCAAGCTCCTCTTGCATCTTTGGTGGTATCTTCAGATAGATTACAGCAGAGAAGTCACCACTATGATGATGGTATGGATTGTACTCTCCAGCGTACTGACTGACAATCCAACTATGCGTCAAATGAATATTATCAAGTGTGGGTTTTACACCATCACCAGCAATCTCAATCCACTTGTATGACCTATTCTTTGATATGATGTACTCTAGATAATCTAAACACACTTGTCGCATGACTTTGAATAGAAAGTCCCTGTCATTACTATTTGATACAGGTATTTGAACCTCTTTGCTCACCTTACCAACGAGCTTATGTGACCAATCCCATTTGGCACTCTTCTGGTCATCACTCAAAACAGAATCACCAGCATCATTCACAATGTCTATAAATCTTTTGGGAACCGTAGATTCCATTATGGTAGGACTAAATGCCTCTAAAAATCTAGATTGCGTCTTCTTCCTCTTCATCATTCAAATCCTCTGATGTTTGAGTGTCAATAATATGTACGAGAATATCTCCTATGAGATTGAAGAAGCTCTTATCAAACTTCTCCTTTTGCAACCCATAATTATCTATTATATCAAACTCAAACTTAAAAGGCAAGTTCCCTTCTTCATTAAATTTGTCTGGAATTGACACTGCACCATACTTGTATATAACACCATCAAATGGGCCCCCGTTAGTTATGCAAACACAAGCCATGTCTTCATTGTCTTTATTTACAACGAATTTATAGTTATCCTTCATTGACCATCTCCATCAGATGATTGACTTTCTCACTATTAGGAAACTTTTCATGAAGTTTATAGACTAGATCAATAGCTTCTTTCTTTCGATTTGCACCCCAAAATCTATATATACCTTCAACATCCCATTGACTTGGCTCACTAAGTGCTTCTGGACTCATGTAATGAAGATAGCTTTGCAATAGATATTTGGGTTTCTTAATGGGTTTATTACCACGATGCAACCAAGGCCACATTGGGGGGAAGAGTAATGCTGAACCAGCGACACAATCAATTTTTTCATCAACAAACTCTGTGCTACCAGCTTCATTATCATCTAGATATACAAAGAATGCTAGAAATCTAGCATTGGATTGGCCATCACTAACATCAACGTGCCAATCAAACATATCAACGTCATTGTCAAGATACCTTTTAATTTTGATACCTTCCATACCATATTTTTCTGGCCACAACGCACTCATATTTTTGTTGTGACCAGAATTAACACTACGAATATTCAAATCTTGCTTATATTTTTCTATGATATTTTGAAATGAGTTAAGACAGGCACCAAATTCATCTTTAAAGATGTTCATGTTTTCACGAAATATTATTTCTGTGAATTGCCTGCTTTTACTTGGCATGGTTGATAGTTGATTACTTTCGCACTCATTAAACTTTCTGATTAAAGTTCCACATAATTCCTTATCCAATACATCGTAATATTGGCGTATATAATTCTCCATAATATAAACTCCACAATTAATTGTCGTAAGAAACTTGCTTCTTAGTTATCTTAAAATATACCTCTTCTGGATTGTTGTCATTCCACTCATTCGCAGAAACATACTCATAGATGTAATCTTCACTATTGTCGTGAACTTCATCAAATTTAGCTACAAATTCATCTCTGGTGCATATCTTTCTATGCGCTATTGCCCAGAGCCTGTTCCAATTTGGTTCCATTTCCTGTTCCTTTACCTGTCGTATATTCCTTTTTTAAAGGTTTCCATATCTACATACGATGGGATGTATTGATAGGGTTTATATTTTTTTTCTAATAGATACTCTAAATAAGCAATTCTTTTTTCTATTGCACCTATTTGATGAGACTTGTACATAGAATCACCAATTCCCGCTGCACCAGTAATTATAGTAACTGGTAGGCAACCACTAACTACGGGAATTGATATACATATCAAGCTCATCTTGAGTAATATCGACATTCTCAACAATCTCTTGATAGTTTTTGAGATGTTCATCTGCTACTACTTCCTTGGATTGACCATGATATGCCACAGCGTAGTGGTTCTTGATCATCCATTCATTTAGAGTTGTCTGCCTATCTTCTTTTCCATCGTGTATCTTGAACTTACCTAGTATTCTACCGTACTTACCAGCCTTATCTTGCACGGTGACTAATGTTTGAGTGGAACCAACAGGCATGTATGTTTCCACCATCTTCTTCGCTTCAAGACCAAACTTCTTCTCGACTAAATCTCTTGTTCTACTCTCTGGCGTGTCGATGCCATACAATCGAATACGTTCTTTATGCATCCACATACCAAAACCAAGGTCAATGTCAACGTCTACTGTATCCCCATCAACTACTCTTGCAATTTTACATCTATACTCATACATTATTATACTCCAAACGACGAACCACAACCACATGAACTTGTCTGCACTGGGTTTACTATCTTTAGATAACTACCGCCTAACTCATTGACATAATCTATTTCTGATCCAATAATATACATCTCTGCCAATGGGTCAACCAATAGAACATCCTCTATAGGGTTTGACCATTTGACGTGTTCAACACCATCATCTGTGGATAGACCCCAGATATACTCAAACCCAGCACAACCACCAGACTTGACTCCAAGTGTAACATGGCCCCCGTTTGAGACAGCGGCCATGTAATCCTTTGCTGGTTGTGTTATCGTTATCATAATGTTATTTATGGTTTTGGTGGATAGTAATTTCCACAATTGTTATCCCATTTTTGTTGTTCATCCAGCATCAAGAACATATCAAAAAATTGTGAGAATAATTCCAATGGAACTTTATCTTCCTTCTCTGTCCTTGGAATGCAAGATGCACTCTTCACATCTGCCTGTGACTCAACAGGAGTGACCTCTGTCAAACACTGGTCCATACTAGGCAGCTTGGCAGTGTATTCTGTACCAGATACCATAGTAATAATCATTAGTGCTTTAAGCATTCTTCAAAGCCTCCTCATAGATTGCTGCTTTCACATTAATCACAGTCTCCAACCGTGAAATACGATTACGAACACAGGTTGGCATCGCACCACGAAACTTATCCCTATAGAAATCAACCTCTGAAGTTAGAGTCTTGAGCTTACGCATATTGAGCTTTTCCTTGCGCTCTTTGTCTCTATCAGGACTATTAGTCTCACCCATTTGCTTTCCCCTTCAATTCAACAATACGAGATTCCAACCAAAATTTAACAGGCTCATACAATAAAGTTCTCTGGCCTGATGATCGTCGCTCACTCTCCAAATTCTGCAATTCTGTTTCCAGAACTGCCTTATGTAACATCGAAATTGAATCAGTGTTAACTTGCATTATGCAGCTTCCTTATATTTGTCATACCAGTACTTAGAAGAGTTACGCAACTCATAATTCGCATCACGCACATATTCGAGCAGATCAGTGATGACGATAGCTTGTTTTCCACCCCACGCATCACTGCGGTCAGCAATCTGTTCAATAATCTCTTGAACGTAATTGATGGATGGGCATGTGTCACCCGGCACGTTAGGCGCAGATGCTTTTGCAACATCAATCTTCATACGTTTTTCAATTGTAGCAGCACTCGCTTTAGTCATTCAACAACTCCTCATTTGTTGTTTCTAATACAACATAATCACCAAAATAATCATCAAACGTCTTGACAAGATTCTTGTAGTCACTACGCATCATCTTTTTCCAGATTTCATTAGTCATATCACCACTTAGCCCAATGTCTCTGCCAATACTATCGACATAACCAATCAACGCATCTTCATTACCTTCTGGACCATCCAGATTGATAACAGATTCTATCCAATTTTCTTTTTTGCGAATCATCAGACTTCCTTCCAAACGAGTTCTTCTTTACCGACAAATTCATACTTCTTAGTTCCAACCAGCACCATATCACCGACACTGGTACTCCGGCAGAAGGGTCCACCGAACATTGGCGTCACTTCTTCATTGTTCCACCATGCATCGTTGATGCTGTTGGTCAACTTGAAAGCTTCTTCCATCTTGTCCCGGTCACTCAAGGTCTTATCAACCTCGACCATCGCAACAGTCCGTGGTCCACCCTTCTCACCACTCATTGGAGCGTGAATGACAGCAATCTTTTCTTTTGCGAAAGTTTTCATCAGAGCGTCAAACTTTTTGTTAGGCATAATATCCTTCCTCTGTGAAGTAACCAATTCCTTTCTTGGCGTCAATCTCACTAACATCTAACCAAGTGTAATCACCATTGTCCCACTTGACCTTGACCATATCAGGAGGGAAATCCTTGTTGATGATGACACGCCTGCCCCGGTATGACCGATTGACAACCTCACCATTCCACAAGGGGTCGTAACCACCGAAATCACCGATAATCTTTGTACCTAATTCCATAACGAACCTCTTTGTCATCATCACTATTATTATAGTACCATGTGGTACAGGGTTTGTCAAGGGAAAAATGACCCCTAGTAACCATACATGGGGCCGGTCCAACCCATAGTGTATCCACCATCAAGGACATTCCCACGAGCAAAGTTCCGAGCAGGAGCAGCCCAACCAGCAGGCAACAGGACATCACCAAGCTTGAACTTCTTGTCATTATCGACATTGACGACGAACGCCTTGACACCACCATTCCGTTCAATGACCTTGATGTATTTTTTACCAATGGTAAAATCAAGATTCTCAATGAATGCCTTGTTCATCTTTTTGCGAATACCAGTGTCAGGACGCATGAAGTTGGTGTAATCGTCAACCATTGCTTCCATCATGACCTTGACGCCCTCAATGACATCGTTTCCTTCGATCTTCTTCACTACACGAACAGCCATTTCAATAACCTCTTTTGTTTTCTCACTATAACTAACTATACCATGCGAAATAGGGTTTGTCAACTAAAATCGACTAGGAATCCAAGAAAAATTGACATCATCTAGCCATCGTTCTTCACCAGTTTTGACTGATCTGATAGGGGGGAATGTGGGTTTATGTGTCATAGATGTGACACCTGTGGGCAACTCTAGGACTTCCCAGAGTTCACCATGCTCACGAACACGGTTCTTGCCGTGGTTCGTCGTACCTGTGAGTCGAATAATCATATGAGCAAACTTCCTATATGCATCATCACTATACATAGTGTATCAGGTACATAGGAGATTGTCAAGTTATTTCTTTGCGTATCTGCCAGTTTTAGGTCGTTTTCTGCCCATTTTTGTTTTGAATCCAGCAGAACCCGGCAACTTGACTGGTCCTTTCAAACCTTGTCCACCACCACCACCGACATTTCTTGCAGATGGTGCTTTGGTGATGCCTCGTAGTTGCATCTCATTAGCAATCCATGCCTTTGCAATATGGTTATTGACTTTATTTCGGACAAGCTTCTTGATTACCTTGTGGGTATACATTTCAATGTCGTCATCTGCTTTATTATTGTCAACGAGGACAAAACCCTGACGCCCAAATAACTGTTGGAATTTGCCTATGTTTGCTTGCACTTTATTCCAAGAATCAATTGCAACAGATTCTGTCACATTACGTTCTCGTTTTGCATTACGTTCCAGCGCAACATCAAGAGAGGTATTGACGAATATCATATAGCAATCATACCCCAGTGCTTGTAGTTTTGCTTTATAACCATTAATCTTAGCATAGTCATCACCAGTGCCATCAATGACAACACCAAGACGACCTTCAAGATAGTTGTCTCGCATCTTAGTGGTGGTCACCTTTGCACGGTCACGAACAACATCTCTCCGTTCTGTCTCACGCTCACCCCGCTCTGTATTCATCTGTAGGGTGAGGCCAGCCTTGTCCATCATAGTCTCAAATGCTGCATCAGAATTGACTACTCTTAGACCAGTTCCTCCTATGGAGTACCGGACAACGTATGATTTACCGCTGCCCGGGCCACCAGCAAGGAAAAAACATTTAAATATGTTGGGGTCTTGAAGACCTTCTTGGAGTTCGTGAAATGTTTTCATGTTGTCGTCCTATTAATTTTTGGTATCCTGCCATCTCTATAATGTATTTATCATCATCTGAAAGTGGAGCAAGTTCTGCGACTCTCCTTTCTTGAATTTGGAAGTTCATTTGCTTAATACGTTTTTTTCTGGATAACATCTTATCCTCCTTGTTTTTATGATGTGTTGTCATGGCAATAAAATTAATAGTCCTCCTTCTGTTTATCGGACGGTTGATCCGGAATCGTTAAGATGTGAATAAAAGTCTTCTGTGTCAAGCGTTGGGGGTGTAGGTTTATTCTCATACTCATGGCTTTCTGCTACTTCGTCTAACTCAACAGCAAGGTCATCTCTTACTACTGATAACACCATCTCATGCCGCATTTGACCAAAATCAAAATCATGTCTGATTTTTTTGATTAGAAATTCACCATTAAAAAAGAAATCATATTTTTCATTTTTTTCTGTTTTTGCGGCAGTCTGGGTAGGCAGATTAAATTCTATCAAATCACCAGCATTTACTAATGTGTTTCCGTGAACCTCTAAGTTTGCACTAATTCCAAACTCTAAATGTGTAAGTGCTGATTCTCTCAACTGTAACCATTTTTTTGTGTCTCCACCAACAAATGTATATCTGCCACTTCCAGTCTCTTGGTAGTTGATTGTGCCTTGATCAACCCCGTCATTATGAAATCGTGCTGTTGGGACTAGAAACGATTTAGCAGGGAAATCACTAATGGTTCCCGTCGGCTCGATAGGAGATGAATTTACGAGAGGGAAACTCTTTCCCGGTCTTCCTCCTGATAGAGTGTTTGCATGAGGAATTTTGTGGAAGGTATCCAAATAGGAAAATCCTTGGCGAGTTTGTTTTTTAGCAAACGTATCATATATTGTAAGGTTTGAACCATATGCACCAAGTCTTTGACTTAACAGAGTATCACCATTCCCAGTGATTTGGTGATTTATAACAGTTCTCAAATCCTCAAATACATTGGCTGGTTTAGAGCCAGGTATTGAGGTTGTATATTTCATTACAGGGACTGCTGCATACATACTAGAAAGACTTCTGAAATGAACCCCCTTCAAGTCTTCATAAAACATATAGGGAGAGGATAATATGCTGACTTGAGAAACAGCTTGTCTTTTGAGCATATGGATTGCATGAATTGGCCTGACATTTGGAAATACAAGCTTTTTTATACCATCACTTGGTTCCACAAATAACTCTTTTGTGCAATCTAAATTTGATCTTATGATTTTCTTGAATAATTCTGAACATGTTCCCTCAAAAGAACTGTTTAGCTTTGTTCTCTCATTCTTTAACATTTCTGCACTTGCAAATTCTAACAATATTCCCTGCTGACCATTACCAATATTTTGTCTAGCTTTCATAGAGGTTACAACAAACACATTTTCCGTAAAATCTATGACACCATTTTCTCCTGACATACCGGGAGTTCTTAATTTCAGTTTTATGAATTCTTGACCTATGATGGGTCCAATAGTAACGAGGTTGACATGATCAGTAATTAAAATATTTCCAGTGACAAAGGCATTTTCAATAGATTCAAAAAAAGTGATGTGCATGACAGAACCTAATAAATCCACAACCAAACCAGTAGAGGTTGTGATACTTACTGCATCTACCTTAAAGTCTCCTGCCTCTGATATTGTCTCTGAACTTGCCTTTGCCATTAAATAATACTTTCTTCCATTAGTTTTTCAAACTCTTCAATAAATACTGGTATATAAGATGGGTCCAGCAATCTAATTCGTGCCAAGTCTTCTTGTATTTTGTTCTCATATTCATAGTTAGTCACAGATGTAGCACTAAAGTCAGGTGTGGTATCTGTAGTTCCAATATCAATTGTTACAGCAGTGTCTCCAGATGTTTGTGCAATCTCATAATGGTGAATTTGATCTATAAGTTGAGTTGATGCACCTGCAACTGTAGGATACTTATCTTCCAAAAAAGATAACCATTGTGTATATGATTTTGGCCATTGATGATACCTATCTGTAACATTATTGACCAAAAGAATAATCCAATGCAACTCTGACTCACCATACAATTTATCAGCAAGGATTTCTGGCGTTTCACCATTCTTTACATCATAGGTGTCAAAAACCAAAGTGTTTTCTTGTATCTTCTGTCTCAAGGCAACTCTTCTTAGAAGATTGGTTACAACCTTGAAGTTATAATTACCAGTGGCATCATATACAATACTGGGAAAATTTGCAAAATACATTATTAGAAACCTTGTTGGATTAATGATTTGGTAATAGTCTGCATTTCTTTAAATGCTAGTGTCATAGTAATTCTGGTAGGTGAAGCACCTTTTCCAGCCGCAGCTGTGTGAAATGTCATTTTATCTCCACCATATGAAACGTCTATATTTTCCAAATAGCATTCTCCTATTCTATGCAAATACCCATTTTCTATTGCACCTGTATAGTATGCGATATCGTAGGTATTAGGAATGGTCATTTCAAGTCCCAACGAATCTGTGTAATCTGGTGCTGCATTTTCTCTAAAAAGTTGAATGATATTTTGTATTTCATCTGCCTCTTGTTGAGATGAAGGGGTAAATGTAAAACTGTAAGAGAAACTTCGTTTACCAATACCCTCAAAGACAACCTCCATTTTTGGAACTTTAACCTTTCCTCTTGCAATACCAACAGCAGCACCAGTGCCAGCAAAACCCGGCACTTGTTCTATTGCTGTTACAGCCAATCCTGTAACACCAACACGAAGTGCCTCCAAAGCTTTACCACCTATTTTTTTCATCTCATTAGTATCAAATCCGGTAAATCCTGCAATAACATCTGCACCAAGAGTCGCTCCAATCCCCATCTCTGTCTCATTATATTTTACATTATATGTTTGAGTAACTGTAGGTGGAAAATACAGTGCAACTGAGTGTTTTGTTCTAACTGTGGGTGCAAGTTTTTGAGTTAAGGATTTACCATCATGTGGTTTTCCCTTTGCACTTTTAGCAGCGGCAACAATGCGTTGAGTCTGCAACTGTCCTCCCTCAGTTGCTGGAGAATTGATGATTTGACCATCTGAGTCCACCTCTGTTTGACTTTGTGCTACTTTATTGATATCTTTTTTCGTAGACTGAGTAACCTTTGCAGCTTTCCTCTCTCTCACAAAAAACGAAATGAAATGGCTATTGCCTGTGGACCCAAGGTCTAATGGATACTGATACATATTCCCAGCATCGCCACTAGGCTTGCTACCACCAGCGTCATTAAATCTAAGTCCTGATGACCTGTTTAGTCCCAGTGCTGATTTAGATGCGCTTGTAGCAAGTCCAGCAAGACCTGATTGAACTTTATTTCTTAATGCAGTGAATACAGCCATGTCTAAATATTCCTTGTAATCATAAGTATTTATACATCATGGCATACAAAGGACAATATAAACCGGACAACCCCTCAAAATATAGAGGGAATGTTCACAACGTAATCTATCGTTCTCTATGGGAACGTAAGTTTATGGTTTACTGCGACAGAACCGTATCTGTGATTGAATGGGGCAGTGAAGAAATAGTTGTTCCATACAAGTCTCCTTGGGATGGTAGAATACATCGTTATTTTCCAGACTTCTATTGTAAAATAAAACAACACGATGGCACCATCAAAAAACTTGTCATTGAAGTCAAACCCAAGAAACAAACAAAACCCCCAAAAGAACCACAAAGAAAAACAAAAAGTTATCTCAATGAGATAAAGGCTTGGGGTGTGAATAGTGCCAAGTGGAAGTATGCCACAGAATGGTGTAACAACAATGGTATGGAATTTAAAATACTGACAGAGGACGATTTAGGTATTCGTTATAAATAATTAAATGGCACAGAGTAAATTTATTCAAAGCGTATTAGACGCTGCAAGAGCAGAATCGGGAACTAGTGGAGTAAAGTCTGTTAACTGGTTTCGGGAAAAGATACAAGATTTTGGGAAGCCGGGTCCACAACAGTTGTTACGAGATGGTAGAAGAACAAAAGGTGTGAACTTTGGGACTCTCAATATGTTTATATATTCCCCAAAGCATAAAGACACACTACCATACTATGACACTTTTCCATTAGTTCTTCCCATTGGACCAGCTGCTGGTGGTTTCATGGGACTGAATTTTCACTACCTACCAATCCAAATGAGAATAAGACTTCTAGATAAAATTGTAGACGGAGGAGGTAGCTTAAATGTTGCAGCGCAGACAGGGAAACGTCCAAGATTAATTACTGATTATTCACAACTAAAAAGAATACCAATGGCAAAAGCAATTGTAAAACATTATCTAACTGGATATGTTAAATCTGATTTTCGTGCCATCACATCAGAAGAATTAATCGTTGCAGCACTATTACCAGTACAAAGATTCCAAAAAGGGTCTGCCCAAGCTGCATACCTAGACACGGCAAAAAGATATTAGGATAAGAAAATGGTAACAGCAATCGGTTCTTTTGTAGACGCTCTCGCATTTGGTGCATTGAATGATGTATTATCAATATTTCATGAGGAAAATGCATATGGTAGACCAAACCAATATGAGGTTCAAATTCTACCACCACCCGGCAAGTTAGCTGGTCATAACTTTAGAGACATTTCACTGGCAGCAGAATCTGTCCTGATGCCCGGCAGAAGTGTGCAAACTCAACCAAAATCAGCTGATCAATTGTATGGACCAGTTAGGGAACTGGTTACAGGTCCAACATATGCTGATGAGGTAACAATGACTATTCAATCACCCAATGGGTTAGATGAAAGAATGATGCTTGAAAAATGGCAAGAATTAGCATTTAGCAATGATACATATGATGTAGCATTTTATAATGAATATGTTGGAACTTTGAACATTCATCTGTTGGATATGAACAACAGAAAAACTTTTGGATTACAATTAAAAGAGTGTTTTCCAAAAACCATTACTGGTTTAAATCTTGCGTATGGTCCAAGTTCAGAAATTACAAAGACCAATGTAGCATGGTCATTTAGAGAATGGACAAACCTAATGTTAGAAGGAGGAGGTCAGACTCTTGGAGAGAAATTAGTTGACACGGCTACAGATACCGTTCAAAGAGCTATTACAGCAAATGTACCATCAGTTATAAGAAAACTGTTTTGAAAATTATTATGAAGGATATAAAATTATGGCGTTACCAAAAATTGATACACCAAGTTATCAACTAGAACTACCATCTAACCAACAAGTTGTTAAATACAGACCCTTTCTAGTCAGAGAACAAAAAATCTTGATGCTGGCACAAGAGGCCGAAAATAAAGAAGACACCTATAACATGCTATCAGACATTGTTGGTGGATGCACTTTCAATAGTGTTGATATAAAAACTATGCCAATATTTGATTTTGAATATTTGTTTTTAAAGATTCGTTGCAAATCTGTTGGAGAAACTGTTGAACTTAGTATTCTGTGTCCTGACGATGAAGAAACCAGAGTCCCTGTTACAATAAACTTGGATGTTATTGATGTTCAAGTTGAAGATGATCACAATAATGTGATAGGGGTAAATGATAGCATTAAAATAATTATGCGACACCCAACAGTTGGTGATATCAAAAGTGTGGATGAAGCTGAAACACTGAATAATATAATGAAATTATTGAAGGTTTGCATTCATGAGATTCATGATGGCGACACTATTCACAGTATGATTGATGTTACGAATAAAGAGTTAGATGAGTTTGTTGATAGTCTATCTACAGAGGTGTTTGAAAAAATAGGAGAGTTTTTCAACACTATGCCTAAATTAACTCATGTGGTAGAGATCAAGAACCCAAAAACAGAAGTGACAAGTGAGATTGTCTTACAAGGAATGGAGAGTTTTTTTTCATAGCCCTTTCTCACACATCACTCAAGTCTTACTATGAACTTAATTTTGCACTGATGCATCATCATAAATATAGTTTGACAGAGTTAGAAGAAATGATACCGTGGGAGAGGGAAATATATATCGGTTTATTAATGAATCATTTGAAGGAGGAAGAAGAAAAAGAAAGACGGCAAGCTGCTAGGAGATAAAGATGTCACAAAAAACACTTGAACCTGATAGTAAATTTTCAAAATATGATTTGGATGGTGATGGTGTTGTGACTGATGAAGAACTTACTATGGATGCGAGAATGATGCGGTTAGATAATGAAGATAAGAAAGAGGATGCACAGAGACAAATGGCTTGGTTTGCATTAGCCGGTATGTTATTATACCCATTTGCAGTGGTAATATCTATGTGGATTGGACTAACAGAGGCAGGCAAAACATTAGGTTCGATGGCACCAACATACTTTGTATCAGTTGCGGCTATTGTTGCAGCATTTTATGCTAAGAATGCTTATCAAAAAACCACAGAAGGTAAGGAAAAATAATCATGGCTGACGAAGGAATTTCAGGACTCACCGCAGCAGTTAAAGAAACCAATCAAAAAGTTGAATCGACAGATCAAAAATTGGCTGCAATCAGCAAAGTCTTGTCATTGGAATCAAAACAAGAAAAGGAAGAAAGACAAGCAGCTAAAAAACGTGAAGATGATGCGAAGGATAGGCATGAAAACTTATTGAAAGAGCAACAAGAGGGAAATGCAACTGCTGAAGAAGTGGAGAAATCTTCAAAGGAGTTAGCAAGGGCCACTGAAGATTCAGCTGAAGCATCTCTTAAACGAAGTATGTTTGATCGTTTTGCTGGAGATGATAAACCGAGTGTCGGAGGAGCGCCGGGTGCGGATGGCGGCGAAGGTGGCGGTGAAGAGGGTGGCGGTTTCATGAAAAAATTTGGTGGATTTTTCAAATTGATAAAAGGGTTTGTTGGTATATTGGCAGTAGCGATTATACCAGCTTTGGCATATTTTATGAATGATCCAAAAATATTTGCAAAAATGAAAGAATATCTATTTGACTTTATTGATGGTGTTGCCTTTGTGATTGATAAAATTGGTTTGATAAACACAGCATTCCTTGGCCTGTTTGCTCTTTTTACAATACTCAACCCATTTAAGGCTTTTGGATTAATGAAAACAATATTTTTGGGAATTAAAGCTATTATGGCTCCAGTTATTACTACATTAACATCTGTACTTTCTACTATTTCAGGATTCTTTGGTTTAGCCATCCTACCATTTCTTGCAATTGTTGCTGCTATTGCAGTAGTGGGATATGCGTTATACGATACTTTTATTGAAGTCAAGAAAGCATTTGATGAGGGTGCAAGTGTAGGAGAACTGATACGGGTAGCATTTGTACAATTCTTTGGAGCATTTGGAAAACTACTTGATTTTGCAAAAAATATGATTGCTGATGTTTTAGCGTTTTTTGGTTTTGAGGATTTGGCAAAGATTTTCCAAGAGTTTAGTTTTGAAAAAGTTTTTGAGGATTTTTTTGGTAAAGTTTTTGATAACGGTGAAAAATTGATAAAGAGTTTTGTAAACCTGTTCTCAGCTGTGATTGCAAGGGTTGTAAAATTCTTTACGGATATATTTGATATAGATTTCAAAGCTCTTTTCAGTGGTATCTTGGGCAAAGCAGGTGAGATTGGGGGCAAAATAGCTGGGTTTTTCGGTTTTGGTGGTGGTGATGATGATAAAAAAGCTTCTGCTCCTGCCCCGTTTTCGGGCAACAAGACAAACTTGTCCGAGACTGATAGTTCTGATGATGCGAAGAAAGATGCATCTGCCTCTGAGAAAGGTAAATTCGGTAAACGAAAGTTCGAGAGGATGGGGATTGCTGAAAGAGAGATGGCAGCATCAGGTACGGACTTAGGAGATTCCAGTCTTGCAGCGACTGGAATCCAAAGGAAAAGAGCGAGGAACGACACTTCTTCTCAAAGGAGGCGAATTGCGGGAGCCCAGAGGGAAGTTAATGAAGATAGACTTCGTGCAGCAGGCGTTGACGAGGATGCTGATTTCGGCGGAATGGGTAAGTTTGGGAAGAGACCTAAATTTGATTTTACCAGCAAGATGCCGACAGCGCAGGATGCGATTGATAAAGCAAGAAAGATAAGTGATGCTGAAAGTGCAAGTAAAACCCCACCACCTGTAATAATACAGCAAAATGATAATAGTCAAAAATCTAACACATCGGCACCAACTGTGATTGAACAAAATAAAACTTTACAAAACCCAGCGGCGGGAGGCGCTCTAGCTAGGGCATCTGAAGGATTTATGTAAAAGAAAACCCCTCACCAATTTCTCAGTGAGGGGTTTATAGTAAACCAGATTAGTTTACCCTTCAGCCAACTTCTCAAAGTATGACATAGCGTCATCACCATCATCTGCCGAAACAGTCGGTGCTGGTTTTGGTTTAGTGTTGACCTTAACAGGTGCAGTAGGTTCATCTTCCATGAGAGTTTCTACTGTGCTTGTCTTGGTTACACCAGACAGGACCATATCAAGACGAGTCTTCAACTCATCATAAGTCTTAAAGTTAGATGGTGCAGTGAACTCTGAGAGAGAATGTTCACTCCCCCAAACGCTCTCCAACTTGTCCTCATCATCAGACAATGCAGATGCACCATCAAAGGATGAGAGATCATAGTTCCAGTATCCATCTACCTTACGAAGCTTCAACTTGAAGTTCGCACCTTCCCAAAAATCAAATGGGTTGATAGGGTCTGTATCAGGAAACGGAGGCTGCATTGCTTCCATCACCTTGTCGAAAATCTTCTTACCATAACGATAGAGGAAGACCTTACCCTCGTTCTGAGGATTTGATGCATCACTCACCACATAAATGTTTGAGTAATATTGCAACTTACGCTTCTGCTTACGAGCAATCTCCTTATCAGACTCAATACCAGAGTTCCAGAGTTTAGAGTTATACTCCGACACAGGATCGTTGTTACCAAGCGTAGTCAATGAGTTCTCAATAAACCATTGACCAGTTGGCCCTTGGAAAGCGTGGTTCCAAAGTTTAACCCAAGGAAGGTCTTCACCCGTTGGTGCGGGCAGGAAACGAATGACAGCATAACCATTGCCGGTCTTATCCATCGTAGGTTTCCAAAGACGTTCATCAACGTAAGACTTCTTCTCTAGGGGGGCAGATTCTTTCTGGGCAGCACCCAATAGTGAATCCAAACTATTCTGCTTCTTCATTGCAGCTAACGACATTGTAGTCTCCTTATGTGTATGTATATTTCGTATGTTTAAGTATGTTTAAATGTATCATGATGTAGTAGAAATGTCAATACTCCTTTATATATAATCGTTCAATGATAGTTCTTTACAGAACTCTTCTTTTGACAAGCACTTTACATTGAGATGGTAGTCTTGCACTGTTGAACCATGCCAACTGTTAGTGCCTTGTACTTTGCAATCTACCCAATAAAAAGTTCTATCCTTATACTTGTCAAAAAGTTCAGCCATTTGGTTCATCCAATTTACAGGATTGAACCCTTTCGCAGAGGCAGGCAAATAATTGTCTGTCCCTTTATATATGTTATTGATTGTCTCATCGTATGTACTCAAATCAAATCCTAACATATAAATCTCTTCTGCATTTTGTTCATGACATGCACACAGTAAAGCCATACTGCCAGTTGATAGATTAGGATTACCAACATCCACTATGTTGTCATTCTCATTTACATAGGTAATCCAGATTCCAATATCCTTTTCCATCTTGAGTTTGAGATCATCCATGTCTAAACTTGGATGCATCTTTATCATATACTCAATAGACTCATGAACCGTTGCAGGGTCTTTGCCAGATATCACACACTGGCCAGTTTTGTTCTTACTCCTATGAATAAAGTTATCTGGTATATCAAATCCTATAAGCGACATATCAGCAACTTCTGATGGAACAGAAACCCAGTTTGAGAAATAACATTTACCCTTATAGTCCGAATCATATATCTCTTGTTGCATACCATAGTCCATAGCAACAAGATTATCTGGTGCTGCGTCACGGTAAACGGCATTGCATCCCCATGTCCTAACATCAGCCCATTTAGTATTTGGGTTGCACCAAGACCTAGACTCACCGTTTCCCATGACAACAGCTTTACTCATGACCGTAGTGCTTCCCAACTTACAGGGAATGTATCACTTGACAACTTATCAATCTGGTCAGCAACCATCTGTGTCTCTACCTGTGCATCTGGTTTACACCGTAGATTGCATACACGGGCAAATGCGTACAGTGTACCACTCCAGTACCATTCAGTCATCATTGACTGTGGAAGGACCATACGAGCTTGTTCTGGACACACACCCTTTCTTAGCAACTCCTCATATGTCCACTTACATTTCTGCATTGCTTGTTTGTATGAATCTACCATAGCAGGGCCACTAGAACCAGCAGGATTGATATCAATCTCTACACTCGATGACCCTTGCTTCTTGTCATCTGCTTTACCTCTCCAAATAAGGGGATAATAAAAAGTTGGTTCATCATCTACATATCGCCTTGACACCTCATTCCATGTTAGGCCAATCTGATGCTTGACCAACTGCCTAGCAACAAATATGGGAGCTTTGATATGAAACTGCAAAGACGCATGACCAAAGGGACTCCAGTGATTATGCTTTGCGAGATAATTAATCAGTTTAGTGTCTTTATCATTATCAAAATTATCATGCACCTTTGCAAAAGAAACACGGGCAGCATTTACCACTGATAAATCACTTCCCATACTATCAACTAACGTAACATCCATCACTTCAACAAATCCTCATGTTTTGCTTGTTTTTCTCTTCTCATATTATTCAACTCTGCTCCAGATTTCTTACCACCTAAATATTTTGGAATTGAAGCAGATTTACTTTCTGTATATTTCTCTAACCATCTTTTCATTCTACTGAACATGACTGCTCCATAAAAAATGGTGCCGGTGGTAAGAATCGAACTCACAACCTATTGCTTACAAAGCAATTGCTCTACCGTTGAGCTACACCGGCACACATTAATTACCGCTTATTGTTGCGGCGTGGACGAAACCCTGACGGGCGTTGAGTTGCGAGTTTCTGAACTCGTTCACCTAGTTCCTCATTGGTTTTCACCAACTCGGCATTATCGAATTCTAGACAACGAACACGATCAAGAAGTCCACCTACCTGAGAGGCGAAGAAACCTTCTTCACGGATTGCGGGGTCACCATCTAAGTGTACTGTTACTTCCATTTGAAGTCTCCATTACAAGGGTTGCTGCCGTCATGCACGACAGTTAACATAATATTATAATACTACAGTTCATTGAATATGTCAAGTACTTATATAGGTAATTTTGCTTGACGGGGAAGAAAGTTTAGTTCTCTTGCGTCTGCTTCAATCTTTTCTTTTAGTGCTTTTGAAATTAGGGAATTGACGCCTTCTAACTCTATTCCTTCTTTTTTACAATACCAAAGGACGGCATCCATGTGAGTTATTCTCTTCTCCTTCACAATATTTTCAATCTTCATACAAAATGTCTTTGGTGTATTCAGTGGCATATTGTCTCCATTCTAAAATTATAAGTTGGGGAGTTAACCGTGACCCCCCACGGATGTATTGCGGCATCACCCGAAGAAAGTATAGTAAGTGGTAGTTTTTAGTCCTATAAAGAGAACTACCAAACTCATTAAGTGTCGATATAGCAATAGGTTGCCGTCACTTAAATAAGGTGGTAGGTTATTCTGTTGCCAAGAAACCTACCGAAACTCCGAACACTTACTGCTTACGCAGCAAGAGCCATGGGTGCAAAATTATCGTTTGCGTATAGTTTATGACCTATAAGGTGGTCAATCCACAGTTCTCCACTTCTCTATTTAACACCTGTCGATCCTGTTTCGCCCCCATCATCAGAACAGAGCAATTCACTTGCTTTCGTTTCCCAAACCCAAGGAAAAATCCCGTGAATGATTAAAACAAAGGATACACTAAAAGCTCTAAACATGTGTCCGAAGTATGTGTAACCTGTGTCTTTTAAATGTTTCATTTCTGTTCTCATGGTGGAGGCGTTGGGTACTGCCCCCAAGTCCAGTCTGCCGTTCGATCTGTTTCATCAAACTGTATCTTATTTATACCATATGGGAATGTATTTGTCAATACCTTTTTTCAAATACCTTTGTCTTCTTGGTATTTTCCAGCAGCAAGAACAAATCCAATATGTTTATCTGGTTCATTTATTTTTGCTATAGACAACACTACACTATCTATTTGTCTAAAATCTTTGTATTCTACAAGAAGAGCCTTGACATAAAACGGTAGAGGCATAGGCAAATTTATACAATATTTTAAACTTGTAAGAGCATACATTCTTGCAAGAACTTCCTCTTCACTTATTGTGTCGGCCTTTACTATTTTTAGAATTGTCTCTTCATCTTTACAAATAGTAATTGTTACAACTGTAGAACCCTTTGACCATATGGTAACCTCTTTTGCTGATGCAGCATTAGGGGAGTATACTAGGAAGGCGATTATTATCACCGCTAATAAATACTTCATTTTTCTTTCTCCATTCTGCGATAGTTTCGATGAGCAAAGGAAGATAGTCATATTTCTCTTTTACAAACTCTTGCACAGTTCCATCTTCAGTGACAACAAGAATTACCACTTGAGTAACCCTTATGCCTGTTCTCTCACCAAACATTTCTGCATATGCCGAACCTTGGATATAGTAGTTCTCATTCCAATTGTCTGTGCGTTCTCTTGTTGAGGTCTTGAAGTCAATAATTGACAACTTTCCCTTATAGTTCGCAATACAATCTGCTCGACCAGCAATTTTATATTTATCACTATACAACCCGCACTCTTGAGCATATATATTATTTATATGACAAAGAGCTTTTTCTTTAAGTTGGTTAAATAAACACATAGGAAGAAAGTGTTTCTTATGCTTCTCCCACTTATTAGGCCAGTCAAGGTGTACATTGTTGAGGTAGTCCTCACACATAGCATGAACCTTCGTACCTCTTGCCGCAGCAGTTCTTGCAATATGATTTGCAACATCCTCACCAACACGCTTACGCCACTCAAACAGTCCCTGCTTATTACGGACTGATAGAACGGTAGTGATGGATGGATACTTGTTACCATCTGGTGTCTCGTATAAACGAACACCGTTAGTGGTTTTTGCTGAAATTTCTGGTAGAGAAATTTGGTCGTGGTCAAACATTTTAGGTTCCATTATGCTAATGCTCTAACTCTCTCTACTAAACGATCAGCCCGATTTGTGACTTGACGATACCATGCTGAATCAACCATTTCATCTGCTGCCTGATTCCAATCTCTCGCATCGACACCACGTTTCATTCCAGCAAACTTGGATAGTCTTGGACGCCCAAGATTGAACATCATGTTTGCAATCACTTGTTGAGCTTCTTCTGGCAAAGTGTGAAAGTCTGAGTAAAGGATGTTGCAGTCTCGCAAGACGCTTTTGATATCCGACTCGAAGGCTTCAGCGACTCGCTCAGAAGAAACGGGGGTGCCCAAGTCAAGGGATTTTTCTGGGTCAAATTTCTTAACAAGATGACCGATACCAAAAGTAGCATAGCCAAGATGGTCATTATAAATCTTGTACTCACATCCTTCATCCACTTCCAATTGTTCTCTAAGTTGTTCAATGTTCATTTTGTTTCTCCGTTAAATTAACATTAGCTGTTAGAACTCTGCTCTCTCCTTCACCAGAGAAAGGTAATATGACATAGTTCAACCAAGAAGGAAACATAATCATTTTTCCAAGTTCTGGTCTAAGATATTGTTCTGTGACAGGTTTTAAAAGTGAAGCTTCACTAACACTTCCCCACGAAAGATGTGTGTATCCTTCATTAGATTTTTCTGCTTTGCCATCATCAACCATGCCCCAATTTGGAACTGCAATTTTTCCAGCAATTTGTTCTGGAACCTTGAGATATAGGATACAAGACAACTCTCCATCTGTATTGCCTTGTTGAGTAGTACCAGAAAAAATTCTTTCGATATTCATGGAAATCATTTTAGGATTGTATTCTCTGTGTTCATCACCTGTGATTGAAGGAGTATATTCAGTCGCTTTTTCATCAGTGACAATATCTTTGTTAGCATTCTTCATATAGGTATCACTCAACCTACAGACATAATCACCAAACATTTTTCCCACATAATCAAGTGTATGAGAAAATTTGATTGGTTCGGCACGATCCATACAATCAATTAGTTCATCGTCTATATGAGTATTAAGTTCTTCAATCACTTCACTATTAAAATCAACAGACATAAAACCGACTGCTGGTTTTGTATTAAATGATATATCCATTCTATTCCATTCCTATTCCCATTTTGGTCTTATTGATTAGATAACTACGCACAAAGCCTGACCGAACAATGTCACCAATAGTGAACTCTGTGCAATTAAACTCTTTCATCTCTTCTAGTATTCTTAGAAAATCATGTAAACCATTTTTCTCATTTGTTCTCTGTAAATCTGATTGAGCAAAATCACCGCAAAATATAATTTTAGAATCTTGACCTATTCTGGTGATAATCGTGTCTAGCTCATGAAAATTCAAATTCTGGCATTCATCTACTATAATGATACTATTATCAAATGTCAACCCCCTTAGAAAAGAAGTTGATAGAAAATATAAAGATGACTGAGCCTTCAACTTAGGATACAAGGAATTGAACGCTGTTTCATTTGGCATCTTGAACATGAACTGAACCATATTCTGATACGGCACTTGATACAATGCAGACTTATCTTCCTCATCACCCGGCAAGAATCCAATCTCTCTTGTTGGGATAAGAGAACGCACCAAAATAACTTTGTCGTATGGTTTCTTTAGGTCCATTATATCCTGCAAAGCAAGATACAATGAGACAAAAGTTTTACCTGTTCCAGCCGCACCAAATAGAAATTGGTTTTGTCCTTTTTTCCATGTATCAAATATAACCTTTTGATTTTCAGTGATTGGTTTGATTACAACAAGGTCTTTAGAGTTTATTTCTTTATTTTTTTGTGCTGCCATTTTCTGCTTCCATATTAGGGTGAGGGGGGTAACCGGCACCCCCCTCTGATGTAAGGGCGGAGTGACTTCCAAGCTTACATAGACGCTGTGCATCGGTGCTGAAGTATGATTTTCTCGCCCACATCATATATATATATTTATTTCTTTTTGTGTTTATTCACTATACCCTGTGCTTTAATTTGTGCATTTGTTCGTCCACTACCATACCTATCTGCCATTGCTGAATTAGGATGCGCTGCTGATATCCTCTGCATATTCTCTGTAAATCCGGCATCCACCTTTGGTCCAACACCCATCATATGATCACTACCAAGAGCGATTGGTTGAAAGATTCTCTCAACATTTGGATTGTTCTCCATATACTTATCGTATTCTGTCATTGACATAACTTCATCGTATTCAATACCAGATTCTAAATTCATAAATGTATATGTCGGCATTATCCTTCTCCCATATTAATGTTTGGCATATATCCAGCATAATAATTTCCAGATAATACGATTCTCTCATCAGACGTATCATTCGTATAGTGATATAGATTTGATGGGAAAATAACTAAATCTCCCTGCTTACACACAACTCTTGGCCTATTAATACCATGCGATGGTGATTCATCTGTCATAAAGTTTAAGCTTGTGTCACTATCTCCTGTCGAAAGATATGCTGCAATTGAATAAAAATTAGGTGCTTCTGCATGACAATGTGGATGAACAAAACTATTATCTTTATAGAAACTAATCCAAGCATTATACATTGCAATAACAAACTGCATACCATTTGCACTCATTGCAGCTGGCTTACGTTTATTGAAATGCGGATAATTTAATCTGGTAGAGATGCAATGCTCAACCTTTGCAGTAACTTTCTGTAGATAAGGCGCAACATCCTTATCCCTTTGAAGATGCCAACCTGTGCGTCGAACATCTTCTAGGTTATCGACAATATTAGTTTCTAGTTTTTTTCCTGCCAATTCTATTAAAGTATTACACAACTCTTTATCTAGAGTTGTCTTCATAATAAAATCAGTTTTGAGAACAGGTACATATTGTACTGCCTCAAACGAATCTTCACCATTCATTAAAATTCAAACTCCAATTGTTTAGCTGGAACCAATTTTTCCAACCTAAAAATTTTGTCACGTTGTTCAGTTACAGATTCATTTAGAATCTTTATTCTCTTATAAGCCGCTTGTAGTTGTCCCTGCAACTCTTCTGCCTGAGATTTTAAAATCTTTATCTCATTAGCATCATTATAAATCTTATTGAGTTCCATCTTTTGTCTCTCACTCAATGCCGAATGTAAAGATTCTTTCATATCTTCCTCTCTAAGTCTCCGACTCATGTAGTCCCAATGAGGTTCCCTCGTCATCATTCATCTCCATGAAAAACTTTGGTGGTACTCTATTAGTCCATTTTGCAAAACCTGACTTCTCTACTATATAGTATGTTTGATATGCTTTCACTGTATCATCACCCTTGCAGTATGCAGGCATACATTGAGGTGGAGCAGTGAGAGGAGCATCAACATCAATGTTAGTAGGTGGTTTGAATAGAGCATCACGCAATCTGGATGTCGCATGTATTTTGCCATAACGATAAGTATACTCGTTCATTAGAGCATCATAGTGCTTCCACAACCACCAATAATTTTTCTTTGATGTTCGCACCCAAATGGTGCTAGGATGGTTCTTGTGAGCCAACTTGTATAGTCCCATCTTTTCAGCATACTTATCGCCATCAAGGACACGATGCGCTGTAGAGAGCATCTGTGCGCTCTCTAGTATCATCTTGACCACATGCTTGTCACACATCATCTGTGCGGCAATCTTAGGGTTTTTATCTAGATAGAAAATGTTCATACTAAATCCCTCAAATCTACTCCCGATACGCCTGGATAAACTTTATCCCACATCTGTTCCACCATAATTGCACAAGTTTTTGCAAAATTTTCATACCTAGATTCTAAATCTAATATTTCTGCATCCTTCTCTTCAATTACACATTCAAGTTCATAAACTCTATCTTCAAGTTCACTCATCGGTTATCACCTTCACCTTCGATTTTGTTACGCTCTTGTCGAGACTTCAGTTTCTCCATATTTATCTGAGCAATGTCTTCTAGTGAGTATCCAATGTCACTAGCAAGTGCTGACACATACCACAGAACATCACCAAGTTCTTTGGCAATGTCATCAAGTTCATTACCATAGAACTCGAAAGAACCAAACTTGCTCTTTCGGATGTTCTTCTTCACCTTCTCTGCGACCTCACCAGCCTCACCAGACAACCCTAGTGTTGGATACACTACCTTGGCATTGTCTGGATAGATAGCAGTGGTCTTCGCAAACTCTTGGTATTCATCAAATGTCATTTCTTTTCCCAACGATAAAAAATGTGGTCACCAATCTCTGTTGTTCTCGTCTTGGTCCTTGCCCAAGATGGACTGACATAATCAGCATGGTAATGTGTAGCACCATCAGTTATATCAACGAATCTTATATCATTATGCATCATTAATCGAGCAAAGTCAAGTATCTTTTTGTAAGATTCTTCATCTTTTACATCATCTGGTTTACCATCACAATACCAACTGAACTGGCACTTGTTTCTAATAGGAATAGGTAATCCAGTTTTCCATGATTTTTTCATTTGTGCTTGAAGGACTACTCCACACACAGTATTTGGAAACCTCTCATCATTCACTCTGTTCATCACAACAGCAGACACAGCAAGTTTCCCTGCCGTGCCTTGATCTCTTGCTTCATGATACATGTTCATAGCAAGACATTCAACATGCTGATTATTATTAACTATTGATTTTTCGTTTGGAACAATATCTGTAGTAGCACCCACAAACATCAAACCAATAGCTACAATTTCATCTAATGCTGTAATTACATTTCTCCCAGTTGTGTTTCGAGATATTCACGGGCATAATCACCCGCCATGGTTGACCGAAAAGTTTTGTCAGCAGCTAGAGCAACCTCATCAATGTCGATCTCATCACCACCGAAAAAGTATCCATCACAGAACTCTTCGATATCCATTATATAGTTTCCCATTTTACTCATAACCATAATACTCCTTCTTGAACTCTTT
>Ga0209482_1000390_pt1 | contig 38004 bp, 40 predicted proteins | sample CoawatmetaG10DNA_FD_187512 | JGI IMG/M metagenome (GOLD analysis project Ga0209482, IMG submission 187512) | Marine microbial communities from the West Antarctic Peninsula - Coastal water metaG104-DNA (SPAdes) (version 2) | ecosystem: Environmental > Aquatic > Marine > Coastal ...
GAAGAGATTGACTCCCTAATAAAAGAATTTATATTGCGAGTATCAAACAACAAAACCTAAATTAATAATTAATACTATGGACTTCGATCAATGGATTGGCTCGTATCCGGATTTTCCAAAACCTGGTATTTTATTCAGAGACATCAGCCCGCTTTTGGCAAGTCCCGAAGGCATGCAGCTCGCGAAACAAAAACTTTCCAAAGTGGTGAATTCTTGGGACGCGGATCTTGTAGCAGGAATAGATGCAAGGGGTTTTTTATTTTCTACGCTGATAGCAGATGAATTGGGCTTGGGCTCCTTGATGATTAGAAAATCCGGAAAGCTTCCCGGCGAAGTCATCAACAAAAGCTATGAGCTTGAATACGGGAAAAATGAACTTTCGATGCAAAAGTTGCAAGACATTAAGGGCAAGAAAATTGTAATCATTGATGATCTTCTAGCAACAGGAGGAACCATAAAGTGCGCTAAGGATTTAATTGAATCCCAAGAAGCAACGGTTGTTGGTTGTGCCTTTGTTATCGAACTTCTGTTCTTAAACGGTAGCAAGTTGATCGATTGCTCCACTTTCAGCTTAAAAAAGTATGAATAGTTTCTCTAAAGCCAACACGTTAATCGTTGTGGCGCTCGAAGATGAGCTGCCAAGAGAATTGGTAAAAGATTGGAGGGTTGTCTACACAGGAATAGGTAAGGTCAATGCCGTTATAGAAACAGCACTTGCGGTAGAAGAAGACAAACCAGAAACCATTTTAAATTTTGGAACTGCAGGTGCTTCTAGCGAAAGTTTAACGGGCCTTCACGAAGTTACGCTTTTGAAGCAAAGAGACATGGATCTGTCGCCTTTGGGTTTTGATAAAGGCGTTACCCCGCTGGACGATATAGCAGACATTGATCTTGGCAGAGAAGGTCTGAGTTGTGGAACCGGAGACAATTTTGTTAACGGCGTACAGGAGGTCGTAACGGATCTTTACGATATGGAAGCTTACGCACTGGCAAAATTTAGTCTTAAAAAACAAATAGATTTTTATTGTTTCAAATTTATCTCGGATCAGGCCAACGAAGAAGCCCCCAAAGAGTGGAGAGAATCCGTTTCTTCTGGAGCTGAAATTTTTATAAACTCAGTCCTTAATAAAACTCTTTAAAAAATAATCTTACTGGGACAAGGATATTTATGGATTACGTAAAATCTCAAAAAATAATTCATTGGCCGTACAGCTCTTTTTTTAGAAGTCACTAATGCAGCGCAAAACCCAGATGAAGGAGGGGTGTTTAAAATGGAAAATAATGTTTATAAGATTCTTACAGAAGAACAATGGAAAACTGCCTCAGAGACTGGTCTCATAGAAGTTGAATTGGACAAAAAAGACGGATTCATCCACCTCTCTACGGCATCTCAGCTACCAGGAACGCTTTCCTTCTATTTTGCAGACGATGAAAATTTAATTTTATTGCAATTGGATCACAGTCAAATCAAGGACGTTTTAATTTATGAAGCTCCGTTCCCCGTAGGCAACAGGACGGGAGAATTTCCTCATTTGTATTCTGAATTGTCGGTTGATCAGGTTTCCCAGGTATGGAAAATAAGCAGAGGAGCATTTTCTCTTCCAAAAGAAATAATATTACAAGCAGAGAACTTGTGATTTAAGCGGTGTGGATTTTGATAAACTCTTCCGCCCTTTCAAAAATTAAAGATTTTCGTTCTTCTTTCATTCTATCAAGCGCCCTTATTTGCAGAGCCAATCTGGCATTGGCTTCGTAAAAAGATCTATTTTTTTCTGTGAATCTCCAGTAAAGACCATCAACAACATCACACCAATCACCTTTTTTATAATTACTCATTTTTAGCATGTAGTTTGATCCACACGTGTAAGGCTTGGTAGACATAATCCCTCCATCAGCATAGGTGGCCATTCCAAAAACATTTGGGACCATCACCCACTCAGAAGAGTCGATGTACATCTCCATAAACCATTTGTATATTTGCTTGGGATCAATTTCGCAAAGGTTCATTAAGTTGCTTATGACCATCAGTCTGGGTATGTGATGTGCATAACCGTCTTGGAGTGTGCTCTTTATGCAATCATCCAAAGGGACTATCCCTGTTGAGCCTTCGTACCAACTATCCGTCAACTTTTTTTTATGATTCCAGTAGTTTCTTGACGCCTGATAATCTCCTTTGGTTTGATAAACCCCTCTTATAAATTCTCTCCAACCAATTATTTGTCTAATAAATCCCTCTAAGGAGTTTAAGGGGAGATTAAATTTTTCTGCTGATGCCAATACCTTCTCAACCACAGTAATGGGTGACAAAATACCTATGTTCATAGCAGCGCTAAGACCGCTATGGAATAAGAAGTTTTTGCCCTCAACCATGGCATCTTCGTATGCCCCAAAGTTACTCATTCTTACTCTTAAGAAATCATCAAAACAATTTTCAGCATCTCTCCTGTTAACGGGAAACCAGACATTATCTAAATGGCCAGGATGGTCCGTAAAATGCTCTTTTATCAAACTGCAAATTTCTCCATGATGAATAGAATTTTGTAATTCAGGCATTTCCGGTATGACAGTACCTTTAGGAATTTTCTTTCTATTTTCTTCATCCAGAGACCACTTTCCCCCCAAGGGTTGGTTGTCTTTATCCAACAAGACACCAAACTGTTTTCTTATGCGCTGGTAAAAACCGGCCATCCTTAAATTTTTCTTGCCCTCAACCTCCGACTCAAACTCTGCTCTTGATAGAAAGAACATAGGTGATTGATGGACTTCAAAAGAGATTTTATTTTTCTTTAACTCCTCATAGATTTGGCCTTCAAAGACCTTATCTTCGATTTCAAAGAAGTTAATGTGGGTAATTTTTCCCTCGTTTAAAAAACCTAATAGCGACTCAGCATACGATTTATTTTTTATATCTAGTTGCTGGTAATGAACCTGTATATCTTCCTGACTAAGCTCATCTTTGTATTCTCTCATCGCACATAAAAATAAATAGATCTTAAGCTTGTGATGCTTTTCGTAAGTACATAGGCCAAAATCTTCGGCCATGAATACTTGCTGACAACCTTTGTCTTTAAGTAGCTGAGGATCAAAAAGTTGATTTCCGAGAATAACGAATGTGTTGTCTTTCATGCGAAGAGAATTCTATTCTCTTTGGACATGAATTGCAGAACAAATTCTTAACTGAAATCTTTTAACATTTTTCTTAATTCAAGCTGGTGTTGTTCTTCTTGTCCTATCAGTCCTCGGGTATATTCTTCCAAGTAAACCGAAGAGCCTTCAACAACAGTTAGTAGCTTTTTGTACAAGTTTAAGGCGTGCATTTCGTGTGCAAGACTTTCCTCTAATATGTCTTTGATCGAATGATTATTCGTCTCTACAATCTTGGCAATTTTTTGACTTGGGTGCCCATCCAGTCCTGTAAGCAACTCTCCTGCTTGTTGAGCATGCTGCAAAGATTCTGTCGCTTGTTCTTGAAGAAATTGAACAATAGGAAGCCTGTGAGGACCCACTACCATAAGGGAATAGTGTGTGTACCTAACAACTCCTGCTAATTCGTATTCCATAATTTGATTAAGAATTGCGTTAACTTCCTTTGTATCTATATTATCTTGTTCCATGGTTACTCCAAATTTTCTAAAATGGTACCAGAAGATTGATCAAATTCTCTTAATGAGAATAAGGATAAAACTGATAATCATTTCTATTTAGCACAATAAATCTATCTGATAGCATCTTTGCATATCGGAACTCGACTTTACAAAAACAAGCTCGTTCCAATTGAGGGTTAATAAAATCATGAAGAATGGGTTAATATTATTCATGGCTTCGAGAACATGGAGATGGTCTCCGGAGTAAATGAAGCAATTATTAATTTTTGTAAGAATTTTAAGAAAATTTATTGAATATGAGCTGTCCTGTCTGCCAAGAACCCAATAAAAAATTATTCCAACAAATAGAAGGCAAAGACTATTTTAGATGTCAGATTTGTCGAGCCATATTTATAGATGATAAGCATCACCTAGCCTCCGCAGATGAAAAAGAAAGGTATTCTCAACACAACAATGGTGTTTATGATGAAAAATACAGAAAGTTTTTATCAAAACTTTATAAGCCCTTGGTTAAAAAATTGAAGTCAGGATCCAAAGGATTGGATTACGGATGTGGACCAGGGCCTGCATTAGCTCAAATGTTTGTTGAGAATAAATTTTTCGTAGATGTTTATGATCCTTATTTTTTTCCAGATGAATCTTTTTTAAATAAAAAATATAAATTCGTTACTTGTACTGAAGCTGCTGAGCATTTTTATAATCCCTTTGTAGAATTTAATAAAATTAATGAAATATTAGAAGAGGGCGGCTGGCTGGGAGTCATGACAAATTTTTTTGATGAATCTATTAATTTTGAAGATTGGTATTACAGGAAAGACCCAACGCATGTCTGTTTTTATTCGGAGCAGACTTTTGAAGTTATTGCTTCACAAAGAGGTTGGAGCTATGAGATTCCAACAAAAGATATAGTTCTCTTTAAGAAGAACTGATATAAAATTGAAGTTAGCGAAAGTTTGAATTAAAAATAAGGAGAAAATATGTTTAGTCACATAATGATTGGAGCCAATGATATTGAAGAGTCTAAGAACTTTTATGACAAAGTTTTGGGCGTATTGGGATGTGAGCCGGGTGTGTTATCGGTCAACCCAACGGGACACAACAGGTACATGTACTTTTTAGATGGGAGTACCTTTCTAATTTCTGAGCCAATTGATGGAGAAGTTGCAACGCATGGCAATGGCAGCACAATAGGATTTTCCGTGAAAGACGAAGCTGCAGGTGATGCATGGCATCAAGCTGGTCTGGATAACGGCGGAACAACTTGTGAAGGCGATCCGGGAGTCAGAGAAGGAATGGGTATGAAGCTCTACCTTGCTTACTTAAGAGACCCTTCAGGTAATAAAATTTGTGCCCTTAAGTATCTGACTTAAGTTAAAAATTCTAGAACCAAAAAACCCTTCTGTTTTTTTAAAAACAGAAGGGTTTTTTTTGTTAAGACTTTAATTAACTGGAAAAACTTTAAACTTTAAAGTTCCTGCAATGAGATCAATAGTTCCTTGAGCGTGATTTATAACACCATTATTAATGGTATCAAATGAATACATAGTGACTATTTTCCCGTCTCGAGCCCAAGACCCTTGAAGCGAACCGGATTGTAATTCACCATCAGAGCTTATTGTTCTAACTTGTCCTGTGAATTCTCCAGACTTCCCATCATCAGTGCTTACAGTGAAATGATGAGTTAGGTAAACCTTCCCATAACCTTCCTCTACAACACCCTCGGACGTTATCGTGCTTTCTCCATTGCCAGCTGTCCAAGAAGTCATGTTGAAATTAGCTGGAAAGCTTTCTCCTTGCACATCAAAAGAAAGTACATTTTGAGACGTTAAGAAAAACACAGCCATCAAAGCGACTGAAACAAACTTATTTTTTATTATTTTCATCATAATTTATCCTTTTATTAATTTAAATTTTTTGAGTCAAAAGTTAACTTAATAACGTTCGAAGTTTTGTGCAAGCTTTTTAAGTACTACTTTTGATATTTATAATAATCCTCAACTGGAATCATTACATGAGCGTAATCAGTACCTTTAAACATTACGTAAGGAACACCTAAAGTAAAGTCTTCGGTCAGGTTATCTAAAGACGAAGGATCTTTAGGCATTAGCATTAAATGAGGTCCTGAAACTATGAATTGACCCGGATCTTTTGCATCTGATTTATTCAGTACACCTGCCGTGGTGTTGTCTTCTCCCATATCCCCATGGAGCATCCACATATAAGTATCTCTTTCCATTTGTGGTTTTTTGCCTGACATGTAGCCTTCCATCCATTGCATACCGACATCATCATGGCAAGATGGCATGGCATTATGAGGGTCTTTCCAGCCGTTAGATGGCACAGGTCTAGGGTTGCCAGATGCACAATTCCATCCATTTGATCCTTCTCTTAGAATCTCTCCATTAGAGCCAGTAATTCTTGCTTTATCACCTACAAAAGAAGGTGCCGCAGAAGAGTATGCCCAAATCTGCCATTCTGCAGAATTATGTGACCCTGAAGGTTCACCTGCATGGGCCATTAAAGAAATGAAGAAACTAATAAAAGTAAGTAGATATAAGTTTTTAAACATGTTTAAACCTGGTAATTAAAAAACTCATTTTGTTATATTTGAGGTTATATTACAAATATGCCATCAAACGAAAACACAGACCTAAGAAATCCTTCTTATGCGTGGGTCATGGTTTTTGCTTCTTTTGTACTTAGTGCACTTGCTTTTGGATCGTTGGCGTCTATTTCAGTTTTTATGAAACCTCTTTCTGAAGAATTTGGCTGGTCTAGGGGAGAAATTTCTTTGGCATATACGGTTGCTTCATTTGCATCGGCAGCTTTCGGCGTATATTGGGGTTACATTGCAGACAAACACGGAACAAGGCTTTTTGGATTTGTAGCAGCTATTTTTATGTCGGTAACGATGTATTTATTAAGTGATCAATCATCTTTGTTTCAGTTTTATCTTTTGTACTTTTTGTTTGGTGCGTTTGGTTGCGCAATGGTCATGTCTCCTCTATTTGCAAATGTAGGATTTTGGTTCCGATCAAATCCGGGCTTAGCTTTGGGGATTGCGGCATCGGGTGGAGCCATAGGGCAAGCAATTGTTCCTTACGTTTGCGGCATTCTCATTGAAAGCTCCGGTTGGCAAGAGGCTTATGTTTTTCTAGCAATTGCCTACATCGTTATAGCTTTTCCGGTAGCATTTTTAGTTAAAGAGTCCCCCTGGAGGGAGCAGGCTAGAGTTTCAACCAAAGAAGAGCCCAGAGAATTTCCTCTTTCAGAAAAAGAAGTGGTTTCTTGGATCAGTTTTGCGGTCATTTTTTGCTGTGTGTGCATGTCTGTACCCATTGTTCATTTAGTACCGCTGCTAACTGATGCAGGCTTTACTTTAGAATTTGCTACAAAAGTACTGATGGTTTTAATGATTTGTGGAGCGTTTGGTCGAGTGCTAGGTGGGAAGCTTGGAGATGTTATTGGAGCCCTGCCCGCATACATAATAATGTCCTTAGGCCAAACCGTTTCTGTGGTCTGGTTCCCTCATATTTATTCTGAAGTAGGACTATATGCTTTGGCAGCTTTTTTTGGTTTTACCTATTCGGGCGTTATGTCGAGTATTTTGGTTTGCACAAGAATGATGGTATCTGCTAAATACGCTGCAAGAGCAATGAGCCTAACATCATTTTTTGGTTGGATAGGTATGGGTTTTGGAGGGTTTTTAGGTGGCTATTTCTATGATTTGGAAGGAGATTACGTTTGGTCATTTGCCTTTGCAGGCTTAATGGGAGTGATCAACTTGCTCGTACTTTTAAAATTTTGGTCGCGTATAAAAAAACAAAGTAGACTAATAAGCGCAAGCTAGTTTACTTGGAGTTGCTTATGAAAGTTTTATTTAGGTCTATTATTTTTATAGTTCCTTTGTTGGTTCTAGTCGTTTTATTTAGGGCGATGCTTCACAATCCATCTGAAGAATTATTACCAAATAAAGTAGATATCTTTTTAGATGAAGAGGCCTTAAGTGTTCACCTTTCAGAATCAATTCAATTTCCTACGATATCAAATCAAGATGCATCAAAAAGAAACAACGAAGCGTTTAAAGACTTTCAAAATTGGATAGCAAGAACTTATGGAGCGTTTCATGCGAACTTGTCTCTGAAGAAATTTAATGAAACCCTTCTTTATGAGTGGAAAGGAACGGATACAAACTTAAAACCAATACTTGTAACAGGACACTACGATGTTGTTCCTGTAATTCCAGGAACGGAAAATCTATGGAAACAGCCACCTTTCTCTGGAAGGATAGATTCTGGATACATCTGGGGCAGGGGAGCTCTAGATGATAAGAGTGGAGTGGTAGGAATACTTGAAGCTGCTTCTTACCTTATAAATTCTGGTTACGAACCAAGAAGAACAATTTACTTTAGTTTTGGTCATGATGAGGAGGTTGGAGGGATTAACGGTGCTGCCTTGGTTGCTCAATATTTAAAAGAAGAGGGCATCCAACTAACATGGTCTTTAGACGAGGGCTCTTTTTTACTTGATGGATTTTTACCCGGTCTAGATAAGCCGGTGGCATCAATAAATGTAGCAGAAAAAGGCAGCGTAACATTGCAGGTTGTAGGTAAGGCCGCAGGAGGACACTCTTCCATGCCTCCAAAGCAAACCGCTGTTGGTTTCTTAGCTCAGGCCATTACTCAATTAGAAAATAATAGGATGCCAGGCGACTTGGAAGGTTTAAGTTTGAAAATGTTTGATGAGGCAAGCAGGCACATGACCTTCTTGTACAAAATAGCCTTTGCTAATAGATGGTTATTTGGAAGCTTAATTGATAGCTATCTTTCCGAAGTTCCATTTGGCAATGCCGTGCTGAGAACTACAACTGCTCCTACTATGCTTTCGGGAAGTATAAAAACTAATGTTTTGCCTATCGAAGCAATAGCCATAGTAAATTTTAGATTGCACCCAAGAGATTCTGTTGAAGATGTAATTAATCATGTAAAGCGTGTAGTTGAAAATGAGAATGTTGAAGTTAGATCAATGGCTTGGAAGGGAAGACCAGCCAGCATTGTCTCCAGCTGGCAATCAGAAGGTTATTCAGTAATTAGCCAATCCGTAAAAGAAATCTATGGAGACGTTGTTGTCGCTCCAGGGTTGATGATAGCCGGATCAGACAGCAGACATTACGGAAAGGTAGCAGATGATGCTTATCGTTTTAATCCTTTTCCACTTTCCTCTAAAGAGTTTGGGGGGTTCCACGGAACCAATGAAAGAATTCGAGTTGAAGATTTTAGAAAAGGAGTTGAGGCTTATATTTTAATTATTAAGAACGGATCAAGTTAATTAAACTATACAGAGCTTCTATTACTTAAAAGAGTATACTGCTGACCCAATTCACTAAACCCAAACCTTTTAATCTTACATTAAGTAATCATCCGGCAACTTTCTTCATTTTAGGGGTCAACTAGAATATTAATATGTCATTTAACAATCTAAATCTTTCTTCAGAACTTCTGCACGCTCTGAAAGATAAAGGCTACAGCGAGCCCTCTGAAATCCAAGCGCAGGCAATACCAGAAATCTTAAGTGGGAACGATATTATGGCGGGTGCTCAAACGGGCACTGGTAAAACGGCAGCATTTGCACTCCCAATTTTGCAAAGACTTCAGAACGATGAATCTAAAAGAAGAAGAGTGCGCAGTTTGGTTTTGGTACCAACCCGCGAGCTGGCTTCTCAAGTCGGAGATAGCTTTAGAAGTTATGGAAATAAATTGAGGTTTAGAACGTCTACTCTCTACGGAGGGGTAAGCATAAAGACTCAAAAAGATAAGTTAAGAAAGGGAGTTGATATAGTAGTCGCTACTCCAGGAAGGCTGATTGATCATTTGGAACAAAGAACTCTAGATCTCTCAGAGCTGGAAGTGTTTGTTTTGGATGAAGCTGACCGCATGCTGGACATGGGTTTCATACGCGACATAAAAAAAGTTTTAAAATACCTTCCAAAGAAAACACAAAATCTACTTTTCTCCGCTACTTTTCCAAAAGAAATACAGGCTTTAGCCGATAGTCTTTTAAATTCTCCAAAAAGGATTCAAGTGGCTACAGTCAATTCAACTGCAGAAAAAGTTGTTCAACTGGTTTACCCCGTCGACAAATCCAGAAAAAGAGAGCTTTTGGCACACTGCATAAGAGAAGAGGGGTGGTTTCAAGTGTTGGTTTTTTCAAGAACTAAACATGGAGCCAACAAGCTGGCAGATCAATTGAACAAAGAAGGTATAGACGCAGATGCTTTTCATGGCAACAAATCTCAAGCTGCAAGGACAAGGGCTCTTAAAGGGTTTAAGGATGGAAAAACTCAAGTATTAGTGGCAACGGACATTGCAGCAAGAGGAATAGATATAAGCTTATTACCCCAAGTGGTTAATTTTGATCTTCCGTATGTACCAGAGGATTATATTCATCGCATAGGAAGAACGGCGAGAGCAGGACAAGAAGGTAAGGCTGTTTCTTTAGTTAGTGCCGATGAGCACAAGCTTTTGGTAGATATAGAAAAACTTTTAAAATCTGCTATTCCAAGAAAGATTATTGACGGATTTGAGCCGACACAAACCTTAAGAACCGCTCCGCCTAAATCTAGCGGAGGGGGAAGAAACAGACCCACAAGAAATTTTAAAGGTTCGAAAAGATCTGGATTTTCAAGAGATAAACCTAGATTCTCAGAAGGTAACTCTTCAGGTTCCTCAAGGTCTAAGTCCGGAGGTTCTTCAGAAGGTAACTCCAGCAGGCCTTCTAGAGATAAACCTAGATTCTCAGAAGGTAACTCTTCAGGTTCCTCAAGGTCTAAGTCCGGAGGTTCTTCAGAAGGTAACTCCAGCAGGCCTTCTAGAGGTAAGCCAGGAGCCTCTAAAGGTAAACCCAGGGGTTCTTCAGAAGGAAATTCTGGTAGACCTTCCAGAGGAAAATCTGGAGCCAAAGCTTCAGGAGACTCTTCTTGGAGTAAAAAAAGACCCAATAGAAACTCTTCAGGCAAGGGTGGAAGATCCTAAGTAAATTTTTCTTGATAAATTCCTAATGTATTATGAGTTTAAAGAAAAGAAGTTAGGTCAACAATCTGGGTAACAACTTTACAGTGCAAAAATGAATACGATCGTATCCGGTAGTAAATTAAACCTTCTAGGGTTGAGTAAAAAAGAATTGGAAGAATTTTTTATTTCTATTGATGAAAAACCTTTTAGAGCAACTCAAATCATTAAGTGGGTGCACCAAAGAGGGGTAGCAGAATTTTCTTTAATGACCGACTTATCAAAAGACCTGAGATCAAAATTAGAATCAATATGCTATGTAAAGGCACCAGAAGTAGTGCACGAACAGCTTTCTACTGATGGAACAAGAAAGTGGGTTGTGAACGTTGGAAATAATGACTTAATTGAAATGGTTCTTATTCCAGATGGAGACAGGGCGACTTTGTGTGTCTCTTCTCAGGTGGGTTGTGCTGTTGATTGCAGCTTTTGCGCAACCGGAAAAGAAGGCTTTTCAAGAAATCTTACTTTGGATGAAATTATTGGACAGGTTTGGGTTGCAGCGAATTCTTTTGGAACCCCAAGACATGGTTCTGATAGAAACGTAACAAATGTAGTCATGATGGGCATGGGAGAGCCTCTTCATAACTTTGATCCCGTTGTAAAGGCTATGGATTTAATGATGGACGATAACGCTTACGGCCTTTCAAAGAGAAAGGTAACGCTAAGCACGTCTGGACTAGTCCCTCAGATTGATAAGTTATCAGAAGTTTCTAACGTCGCTTTAACCATTTCTCTCCATGCCCCTAATGATGCCTTAAGGGATCAATTGGTACCTATAAATAAGAAATACCCAATTCAAGATTTATTGGATTCAGTAAAAAGGTACGTAGACAATTGTGAAGACAAGAGAGTAACAACAATCGAATACATTTTAATTGATCAAATAAATGATTCACTTGAGATTGCAAAAGAATTAGCAGATCTGTTAACTCAACTTCCTTGCAAAATTAATCTCATACCTTTCAACCCTTTCCCAAAGTCAGGCTATCAGAGGCCTTCAGGAAATCGAGTTAAGAAGTTTCAGCAGCTTCTTCAGGAAGAGGGCTACATAACGACCATCAGATCAACAAGGGGTGACGACATCATGGCGGCTTGTGGACAGCTGGTCGGGCAGGTTAATGACAAAACAAGAAAAAAAGAAAGAGAAGAAAATAAAGCAAGAATAGAAGCAAAGATTTTATAAATTTAAGGGTCAAAGAATTAATTCTCTTCCTGATTCCCAAAGACCTTGATTCGTTGACAGTTATTATTTAATCTCAAACAATATTATTGGGGAAAGTATGAGTTACGCGCAACACAGAAAGATCATTGATGCTGATAGCCACGTTATTGAACTGGATGACTTTTTAAGTTCAGCTGCCACCGAAGAAGACAAGGTCTTTATTCCAGAGATGTCTTCGCAAAAAGAATTGCCAGTTGTTCAAGCTGGATTAGACAGAGGCAGAGAGCTGCTTAAAAAAAGACAAGAAGATCCTTCGGTGATGAAAAAATTTGAAGAATCTATATTGGATAATACAAAGAGCGGATGGAATAGAATCGGAGCTTTTGATTCAAAAGAAAGGTCACGTGCTTTAGATGTTTTTGGTTATTCAATGCAATTGGTTCTTTCTACTTTCTCTTTTCATCAGATAGCTCATAGCAATGATTCTGAGGTTTTAGAAAAAGGTTCCAGGACTCTAAATAGGGCTATGGGAAGCTTCTGTTCGTCGGATGATCGGCTTAAAGCAATTGGTTACATTCCTCTGCAGCTTGGACCGGACAAGGCCTTGGACATCATGAAACAAGGTTTTGAAGACGGGTGTTATTCTTTCATGATAGATACAAATGAGCCATCGGACGAGAGCCTGTCTTTTACCCATCCTGATTTCGACCCCATATGGAAAGCTTTTTCTGATGCCAAAGCTCCCTTTGTGGTTCATGTTGCTGTGAACGGTCACTATAAAGCAGTCCCACAAAGTTTTAAAAACAATGGTAAAACTGAACTGGAACTCGGAGGAGACGCGCCTGCAGGCGAACTGGGCTTGATGACGATTAACAACAGTGCAGAAATATTTCTTTCAGCTATGATTTTTGACGGAGTATTTGAGCGGCACCCTAATCTAAAGGGCATTTCTATGGAACACGGGGCGTTCTGGCTTCCGTCATGGTTAAAAGCCTTGGATTACACGGCTTCTTTGTTTAAAAGGAAAAGAGAGTTCAATGAGCTTCCGTCGGAAGTGGCAAAAAGGCACTTAAAAGTTTCTCCATTTGCCGGCGAGCCTATAGGGTGGATTATAGAAAACATAGGACCAAACATGTTGGTCTACGCTTCTGATTACCCGCATCCCGAAGGGACTTCTGACCCTATCAGGAAGTTTGAAGCTACTATGACAAACTGTGATGAGGCCACAATGAATGCCTTTTATCATGGAAATATGGAAGAGCTTATGGATATCAAAATTTAATTCAATTTGAAAAAATTAATTTTCTTAACGTTTTTACTGGGAAGTTGTTTTCTTTATTCAGAAGAAGATGGACAGGTCACCAGACTTAATGGCGTAGACATTTGGTGGGAAGCTCATGGCGATCCTAAAAACCCTGCAGCATTACTTATCATGGGGCTCAATTCCAACAGCAAGGTTTGGTCGGAGCATCTTATTAAAAAACTGGCTGATGAAGATATCTATGTGATTGTTTATGACAATCGCGATATAGGCAAGAGTTCTTGGGTTACTGAAGAGCCCTTTCTTCTTACCTTTATTAAAATACTTCCCACTTTTGTCATAGAAGCGTTTGTTGATGGCATCTTCAATTTTATTTTTGATGAAAAAGGTCGCTTTAATATGGCGAATCCAGCTCCAGCAGAATATAACCTAAATGATATGGCTTTAGATGGACTCTCATTGTTAGACCACCTTGAAATAGAAAAAGCACATATAGTAGGAGCCTCTATGGGAGGTATGATAGCGCAGGTTATGACTTTAAATTATCCAGAAAGAGTCATCACCTTGACAGCTATTATGTCAACACCAGGCTTTGATACCATAGGCTTAACAGGTCCTAATCAAAAATTTATAGATGCCATGAAAGAATCTATGGTTCTAAATCTATTAGAAAAAGAAGAAGATGCTCTTGTTGTTATAGAAAGAGCCTTAACAGGATCCAGATTTCCATTTGATGAGAATAGCTTTAAAGAAGAGGCTAAAAAAAGGATAGAACAAGGCATCAATACTTCAAATGCTCAGATAGGAGCTGTAGGTGCAAGTCCTAATAGGTTTGATAGACTGAAGGAAATCAATAAGCCCACTTTAATCATCCATGGTACAGAAGATTCTCTTATACCGTTTGATCACGGCATGGCTTTAGCAGATAATATCCCACAGGCTAAGATGTTTGCCATGGATGGTGTGGGGCATGAAATACCAGATAGCCTGCTCTACGAAATAATTCCGATTTTATCAGCCCACTTGAATTTAAACTAAAGACTAAAATCTAAGAGAACTAAAAATGGCAGAAATTTATCCAAGTCACCCAAATTTAAATGAAAATTATGCTCCTTTAAGAATGGAGTGCGAAGTTAATGATTTAATTATTGAGGGAGAAATACCTCAAGATCTTTACGGAAGCTTTTATCGTAATGGTCCTGATCCTCAATTCTCTCCTCTTGGAAAGTATCATTGGTTTGGTGGAGATGGAATGGTTCATGCTTTTCATTTTGAAAACGGAAGAGTTTCTTACTTGAATCGTTGGTCTAAAACTTCTAAATGGAAACAAGAGCGCAAAGCGGGCAGGTCGTTGAAAGATGGCATGAACCCTATGAACGCAGACCCTCTTTGGAATCCTGAAAACGAAGACGGAGTTGCCAATACTAATATTATATTTCATGCAGGAAAGTTATTGGCTTTAGAAGAAGGACATCTTCCTTTTGAACTAGACCCCATTACTTTGGAATCAAAGGGAGCGTATGACTACGAAGGTAAGTTGAAATCCCCTATGACAGCACACCCAAAAATTGATCCAGTTACTGGAGATATGTATGGTTTTAGTTATACGGCCGATAATCTTTTTAGTTCTAAAATGAGTTATTTCGTTATAGATTCTAAAGGAGAGCTTAAAACTTACGAAGAATTTGAAGCGCCGTTTGCAAGTATGGTCCATGATTTCATGGTTACTGACCAACATATTATCTTTCCTATTTTCCCACTTACAATAGACTTTGAGAGAGTCACAACAGGAAAGCCGCCAATTGCCTGGGATCCTGATAAGGGTACGCATGTCGGCGTCATGCCAAGAAATGGTTCTGTAAAGGATATCCAGTGGTTTGATAATGATGCAAGGTACGTTTTTCATCCGATGAATGCTTATACCAAAGGTGGAAAAATATATGCAGACGTTATGCAATTTGAAGAAGCTCCTCTTTTTCCTCATGCAGACGGAACCAGAGGTGATCCTAAGAATGCTGAAGCAAGATTAAACAGATGGGAAATAGATCTAGAATCAAATTCTAAGTCATTTAAATCAGATTACTTGGATGAGGATATGGGAGAGTTCCCTCGTCTAGATGAAAGATACAGCATGCTTGAATACCAACATGGGTATTACGCATCAGGCATAGGAGAACATCCAAATGGATACAGCTTTAATTCGGTGGTTCACCGTGACCATGTTAAGAATTCAAAGGAAGTTTACACATTGGGTAAGCACGATTGTTTAGGAGAGCCAGTCTTTGTTCCTAAGAAAGAAAATTCAGAAGAAGGGGACGGTTATCTTTTAACCATTGTTCATAGAGGAATAGAAAACAGATCTGATTTGTTAATACTTGATGCAAATAATGTTTCAGATGGGCCTATAGCAACTGCAAAACTTCCTCACAGAATTCCGCATGGTTTTCATGGAAACTGGAGAGCAGGCAATTAATGAACAGAAGAAAATTTCTAAAAATTTCAGCACTCGGTCTGGGTGGAACAATAATGGCAAGTACAGGAGTTAATATGCTTAGATCAGAAGAAAATTTTTATTTACAGGGAAACTATGCCCCCGTTAAAGAGTTGGTCAAAGAGACGGCTCTAGAAGTCATAGGAAGCATCCCTAAAGATCTCAATGGCTTATTGTTGCGAAACGGACCGAACCCCATGGAATCTCCTAATGCCAAGAAGCATCATTGGTTCCTTGGCGACGGAATGTTACACGGAGTAAGGCTGGATTCAGGCAATGCACTTTGGTACAAAAACACCTTGGTTTCAGGAAATGATTCGAAGGCAAATACTAACGTCATCTCTCATGCAGATAAGATTTATGCCTTGGTAGAAGCAGGAGGGTACCCTGTTGAAATAGATCAAGAGATGAATTCATTAAATTCTAAACCTTTTTATGGGAATAATAACTCAGGGTTTACCGCCCACCCCAAATTAGATTCAGATACCGGCGAGTTGCATGCAATGTGCTATGACTATGCAAATAATTTTAATAGTGTTAATTACGTGGTTATAGACAAAGACGGCAATCATAAAAATACTCTAGAAATTGAATTCCCCAGTAAATCCATGTTGCACGAATGTGCCATCACAGAGAATTACATGTTGGTCTTTGATTTAGCTGTAACCTTCAGCTTGTATAAATTAGGCAGGGGATATTTCCCTTTCTCTTGGAACGATGATCACCAATCACGAATTGGCCTTTTGAATCGTCACAATGGATCAAAAGAAATTCAATGGTTTGAAATAGATCCTGCTTATTTCTTTCATACTGTAAATGCCTACGAAGATGCGAGTGGAAATGTTGTAGTTGATGCTGCAAATTATGAAAGATTGTTTGATACAGATTGGAACGGTCCTTTTACAGAATCTCCTCCTCAACTTACTCGATGGGAGCTAAACGTTCAATCAGGCAGCGCAAAGAAAAATAGAATGGATGATCGGTCAATTGAGTTTCCTAGAATTCATCCTGATTTAGCAGGCAAGTTCAATCAATTTGGTTACGCCATTGCTTCAAAGGCTTCTGCAATTCCGGATTTTAGCTCAATTGTTAAATACGACTTTAACAATCAAGGCTCTACGGAGTATAAATTTGGAGACGGCCATATGGGCGCTGAACCAGTTTTTGTTCCATCTGAAAATCCAAATTCGGAGGATGAAGGGTATTTGTTGTCATTCGTTTACAACCAAGCAGATGACAAAAGTGATTTAATTATACTGAACGCTCAAGACCTTAATGCAGGACCGATGGCTCGTATCAAATTGCCAAAAAGAGTGCCTGTTGGATTCCATGGAAATTGGGTAACAATCTAAGAAGTATATAAAGACCACATTTACATACTTAACAAAACAAATTTAATTAAAGGTTTATTCTAAATAAATTGTAAGGAGAAATAATATGCCAGAAATGACTTTATTGGGTTGGTTTCATACCGTACTAGGAGTTTTAGCTGTATTGAGTGGGTTTTATACTTTATTCAAATACAAGGTAATTTCATTAAAAGAAGATTCAGGCAAGCTGTATGTTCTTGTAACTCTTGTAGTTGCAGGATCTGCTTTGGGTATATACAACCAAGGTGGGTTTGGCATTGCACATATCCTGGCAGTCTTAACATTAATTGCCCTTGCTGGCGGTGTGCTTATGGAGAAAACCAATCTTTTTGGTTCTTTTTCAAAGTACTTCCAAGCACTTGGCTACACAAGCACATTGTTGTTTCATATGATTCCTGCGATAACTGATTTCTTGAGGCGCTTGCCTGTTGGAGACCCGTTCATCGATTCTTTTGAAGATCCTTTGTTGTTAAATTTTCATTCAGCATTCCTTTTAATTTATGTGGTGATTTTAATAGCTCAAATGGTTTGGTTAAAACGATCTCAACTATAATTTACTTATGAATCTACTAACCATTTCGCAGGTTGCTGCGCGTGTTGATCTATCTGCTTACACCCTTAGGTATTATGAAAAGATAGGTTTAATTGTTGATGTAATTAGGGATGCTTCTGGAAAGAGAGCTTACAAAGAAAGTCATGTATGTTTCATTAATTGCATAAAGTCATTAAGAGCCACAGGCATGTCGTTAAAAAAAATTAAACAATACGGCGAAGCATATTTAAACAATGACAAAGATTCAGGGAAAAGAATTCTGATAGAGCATAGAAAAAAAATTCTTGAAGATCTGGAAGTTTTTAAAGAGCACTTGACTGTTGTAGAGCAAAGAATTTTAGGAGAGTCTTGAGTATGGAAAAAAGAGAATTTAAACCTTTTGGAGAAGTGAGTTCCTTAACATTAGGCGGAGGTGGACTGGGTCAAGCATGGGGAGATACAACACGAGAGGAGACAGTTGCAACCGTCAAATTTGCCTTGGAGTGCGGAATAACACATTTTGACGTTGCTCCAATGTATGGGAGGGGAGAAGCTGAAAGGGTAGTGGGTGAATCATTGCAAGGAAGGTCACTAGATGGTCTGTTTTTTACTACAAAATGCAGATTAGGAAGGCTTCCTGACGAAAACGTCTATGATCATTTAAACAATTCATTAATGCGCAGCCTGGAAACAATGAAAATTCAAAAAGTAGATTTATTTCTGCTTCATTCTCAACTTGTAGAAGATGATTTCACACTTTTTTCTAATAACGAATTCAAGGATAGAAATTCCACAACACTCAGTTCTTATTACAATGCAGCTATACCTGCTTTTGAGCAACTAAAAAAAGAAGGCAAGATAGGAAGTTGGGGAATTGGAGGCATGGGTCAAAACAATGCGTTAATTGCTGCAATAAATCATGAGACGCCACCGGAAGCGATGCAGTGTGTGATTAACCCTTTAAATTCAGCTGGAGGAATAGGCTATGCTGATCAGGCATACGACCCTGAACTAATTTTCCAAGCAGCATCCAATAAACAAATACCTGTGCTAGCAATTAGAGCAGTTCAAGCAGGAGCGCTAACCTCTAAAATGGATCGTAAGCCTCATGAATCAGGCTTTGATAAGCTGGACTTCGAAGATTTTATCAAGGCAAAACCCTTTAGAGAAATTGCTGATGAATGGAATATATCCCCAGCAAAGTTGGCGCATAAGTACGCACTCAGCATTCAGGGACCGTCTTCAGTAATTTTAGGTGTAAAAAACAGGGAAGAATTAGCAGAGTGTGTTGAAGCTGAAGAAGAAGAAAGACTGACTCCTATAGAAATAAAAACTTTAGAAGACTTATTTTAATTAATGAGAAAGATACTAATCGGTGCATTTCTTGTATCCAATTTTTTAATGGCTAACGATACCTTTACGAACACAAACAACATCCAAAACAACAAGTCACTGAAGGATTTGATTAAGTGGACTTTGTCAGGACAAAATCCTAAAAGAGTAAAAATAGAAATTTCAGATGAGTGGAAATCCATTGCACCAGACTCTAAAGGATATGCTGTTTGGATTGGTCATGCTACTTATCTATTGAACTCTGGAGGAATAACAATACTTACTGATCCAGTATTTTCTAAGCGCGCCTCCCCAGTAAGATTTGCTGGGCCTAAAAGACTAATACCACCAGCAATACCTTTAAAAGAGCTGCCTAAAATTGATGTGATAACGGTTAGTCACAACCATTACGACCATTTAGATATTGCTAGTCTAAAGAAGCTTCAGGATGCAAATCCAGACGCACTTTTTTTAGTTCCAAAAGGAGACAAAAAATTACTACTCAAAAAAGGAATAAAGAATGTTGAAGAGTTTCTCTGGTGGGAGGAAGTTGTGTTTAAAGGAACAAAATTTACTTTTACTCCAGTCCAGCACTGGTCTGCAAGGGGACTAAGAGACAGAAATAAGAGCTTATGGGGTGGTTGGTTTATGAAATCATCTGAGCGAAGCCTTTATCATGCTGGAGATACTGGTTATTCTGAAGATTTTAAAGAAACTAGAAAATTATTAGGCTCCCCAGATATAGCGATGATTCCTATTGGAGCTTACGCTCCTCAATGGTTTATGAGCTTTAGTCATGTGAACCCCTCAGAGGCAATTCAGATAGCCAAAGATTTGGAAGCTAAACAGTCTTTTGGAATGCATTGGGGAACTTTCCCTTTAACGGATGAAGAAATTTTGGAGCCACCCGACCTTTTAAACAAAGCTTTAGAGCAAAAAAACCTTTCAAAAGAATTTTTTAAAACAGTCAAGCCAGGGGAATTGATTAAGTTTTAAAATTTAGGTTGGAAAACAACCAAGAAGATAATAATAAATAGAAGGACTGTAGGAATTTCATTTATTATTCTAAAAAATTTTTCAGATCTAACGTTTTTATCAAACTGGAATGCTTTCTGTAAACTTCTAAGATAAATGTGGAATATCGTCATTCCTAAAACTAAAAACATTTTTAAAACCAGCCATACCTCTAGTCCTTTATAACTTAATAAAGCTAGACCTGTAATCCAAACAACCACCAAAGATGGATTGGCAATAACTGACAGCAGTTTATGTTCCATCGTCTTAAAGGTTTCCGATGAATCAGTATTGGGTTCCTTGGTGGAGTGGTAAACAAAAAGTCTTGGGAGATAAAATAGAGCTGCCATCCAAGTTATAACAGAAATGATATGAACCACTTTAAGTAAAAGAAAAGCATTCATAATTCTATTCCCATTTAGCCGTGGGGGGCATCGACATGAGAATTGCATCTATATTGCCACCAGTCTTTAATCCAAAAGTAGTTCCTCTGTCCCATATAAGATTAAATTCAACATAACGACCGCGCTTAATAAGTTGTTGGTTTTTCTCTTCTTCGGTCCATGATTCATCTTTAAGGTTTCTAATGATTGTGGTAACTGCTTGAAGGGTGGACTTCCCTACTTCCTGAATGAATGAAAAATCATTTTTCCATGATTCTGTTTTTAAATGATCTATAAAGATTCCCCCTTCTCCTCTGGCTTCTGATCTGTGAGGCAAATAGAAATATTCATCACAGGCCTCTTTATAAATTTTGTAATAATTTTCATCTGCACTATCACACGCTTCCTTCATACACTCATGGAAGAAATCTACCTCACTTTTTGGAACTATTGTTGGTGTTATATCTCCTCCACCACCAAACCAAGAATCGCCCGTTACTATAAATCTCGTGTTGAAATGGAACGCAGGAACTTTAGGGGAATGCATGTGTGCAACCAAACTAATTCCGCTAGCCCAATATTCAGAAGATTGTTCAGTACCTTTTACTTGAGATTTAAAGTCATCACCAAACTGACCAGAAACAGTTGAAATATTGACACCCACTTTCTCGAAGACATCGCCTTTCATGATACTCATTTCGCCACCACCAGAAAACTTGTGGTCCCAATTTTTTCTTTCAAATTTTTTACCATCGATTTCTTCAAACTCTTTGCAAAACGAGTCCCTTAGCTCTCTAAACCAAGATGAAGCTAGCTTCTTTTTCTCTTCAATATCCATTTTAAGCAAATATTTTTCTGGCTCTAATTACAAATTCTTTAACATTGTCTTGGGGAGTTGTTTTCAAAACTCCGTGGCCTAAGCCGCATACCCAACCTGCCTTTTCTTCATCGCTCAATTCTGCCATTTTTTCAAGATAAGGCTCAACTTCTCTTATAAATTCTTGCTTAGGAAGGGTTAAGAGGTGCTCGCTGAAGTTACCTTGTACAAAACCTTTGGTTGTGGAATTGAAGAATGGAGTAATGTCTTCATGAGAGTCAATTCCAAGACCGGCTATGCTGATATTCTCTCTCTCAATCGTTTGGAGAATTAAAGAATAATCTATTCCGTCTTTAGCGTAGTAACCAACCTTCCCAGGAAATTTATTAATAAGATGATTAAAAGTAGCACTCAAATAGATGCTTAAATCTTTTTCCAATAATTGATGAGCAAGTGAATCAAATATCATTATAGTTTCTGCACCTGCCTTTAATTGCAACTCAATATTCTTTTCCAGCAAAGGTAGAATAAAGTCGTTTAAAAGAGTCGTTTCTAGATTTCCCAATGAAAGCTTTTCAGTTTTTTTACTGTTTCCACAAGCGTATGAGATGAGCGTCCAAGGGCCGCCTACAAAACCTATCAAAGATTTGTCTTCCGGTAACCTTTCAAGTGTCCTTTCAATAGCTTCTCCCTGAAAAGACAGAGAATTTATCGGGTTTCTTTCAATTAACAGGTCGTTTATATTTTGGTCCGATACGTGTGAACCAAAGACTGGACCGGGATTATAAGTTAGATCCATGCCAAGAGATTCAAGCGGGAAAAGGATATCACTGAATAAAATTGCTACATCAAAATCGAATTCTTCAATAGGACCCATGGCGGTTTCTGCTGCAAGTAATGGAGTTTTGCAGAGCTCTTCAAAGGTGTTAGATTTTTTTAAATTCTGGTAATGATCATGGTAGCGACCTGCTTGCCTCATGAACCAAATTGGCGGAGTGCTTTGAGGTTTTCTCTCAAGAGCATTCTTAAATTTTATATTAGACAAACAACGACCTTTTATTTATTTAGTTTCAAGGCAATTTCTTTAGCAGCATAAGTAAGGATGCTGTCTGCCCCAGCACGTTTAAAACAAAGAAGTGATTCCATGAAGGCTTCTTCTGCTAACCAGTTATTTGCAATAGCGCCTTTTAGCATGGCGTATTCCCCGCTGACTTGATAAGCAAAAGTTGGAACAGAAAATTCATCTTTAACTGCTTTAATTATATCCAGATAGGGCATACCAGGCTTCACCATAACCATATCAGCCCCTTCTTGAAGGTCCATGCGGACTTCATGCAATGCTTCTTCTGAATTCGCAACATCCATCTGGTAAGTATCCTTACTTCCTTTGCCAAGATTTGCAGAAGATCCTACTGCATCTCTGAAGGGCCCATAAAATTTTGAGCTGTACTTTGCAGCGTAAGAGAGTATCAAAGTATTTACAAAGCCATTAGTTTCTAAGGCCTCTCTGATAGACAATATTCTTCCATCCATCATATCGGAAGGAGCAATAATATCGGCTCCGGCTTTAGCCAAAACCAAAGCTTGTTCTGTAAGGATGGAGAGGCTTGAATCGTTTTCTACGTAACCCTCTTGATTCAATACGCCATCATGTCCATGAGATGTATAGGGATCTAGAGCAACGTCAGAAATAATGACCATTTCCGATACATTTTTTATTTGGCGAATGGCTTTCGAAATTAAGTTGTCTTCGTTTAAAGATTCTTTCCCTTGGTCATCCTTTTTACTTGGATCTATAACTGGAAACAAAGCAACCGCCTGAATGCCTGCCATTTCTAGTTCTTTAATTTCTTCATTAAGTACATCAAGGCCAAGTCGCATTACTCCTGGCAGAGACTCAATAGGCTCTTTGCCTTCAAGGCCTTCTTTAATGAACAGTGGTTGTATAAGATCATTTACACTTAGGGAATGCTCGGCTACCAAATTGCGTAAAGCATTACTTTGACGTGTTCTTCTTAATCTAGTTAGTGGAAATTTTCTGGATGGCATCATAAAAGTGGGTTTATGTAAGCTAACGCTTACTCAATTCGAGTATTAATACCTACATTATATACTGACTGAGACTCTATTTAACTCATGAATTGCGTTCTACAGCAGAAATCCAATCTTGATAGTCCAGGAAAGCCATTACTTTATTGGACGCCATTGAGCTTATAAGGTCATGAGTTTTTCCCAGTCCGGTTGCATGACGCGCTTCTAATATCTCCGGGTAAACGCTGATCGCTCTCAGAAAGGCGGTACTGCTCATCCAATAGAAATGGGTGTATTTAGTAATATCAGGGCCAAGTTCGATGGGATTCAGTCGGTAGGTCGGCAGTATTTCTTTGCCCTCATCTTTATTATCAGAATGGGATAGCTTTAACCATTTCATCTCTTCAAAAGGATTTTCTTCAGGACTATTATTTTCCCCTAAACTGTCCGAGCAACCATTTACCCAAACCCCTTGTCGAGCAAGAGATTCCCACGTACTAACTCCGCTTGCCCAAACACAATTTGAATCATTGATTGTTACTGAAGGATCTAACGCATTGGATCTGCTGATATAAACACCCTTACCTCTTAATGCATTTAAGGTTTCATTGGCTTCATTTATTTGCTCTCTTTTAAAAAATATTTGATTCTTGGTATTTTGAGGAAAGAAAGAGGTTTTACTTAAACCTTGAAAGAAATCCCCTAAATCTTCTTTCGCTAAAAATACACGTTCGTCTATCTCTTTTCCTTCTTCAGATTCTCCTTTAACGGTTTTGATTTTACCTATTTCAATAGACTCAACACTGGCTCCTATTTTTTGGTGACACCCACCCCCATAAGATTTGAGTATAGATCTTTCTTCTTCTATAAGGTCAAGGGACGCATCATCTGAAATGCTTTTAATTATTGATTGAAGCTCCTTATCATCAGATCTAACCTCAAGAGCCAAGGCACCTTGAGCGGCTGCACAAGGATTTGCCGATAATGGCAATACCATCCACTTCAGTCTTTCTAGAGAGATTTTTAGTTCTTTTTTCCCTTCTTCAAATTCCGGTGCATGACTTTCTAGAATTCTATCTATAGCCGCTTTAGCAACTATCAGGCCGTCCTCCTTTCCCTCAATTAATTTATTTATGCGGGTTTGGATGTTCCCCCTAACGTCACAAAACTTAATATCGGCTGGGTTTCCTGGCAAGGCCTTAGGAAGAAAAGAAGTTAAATTCTTTTCTCTCCTGGGAGAAGAAGACAATATTTTTAGGCTGTTATTACTTCCACTATCTTTTTTTAAGAACAGCATGTCGCGCATATCTGCTCTTTTTAATGTTCCTGAAATAACTGTTCCAGCTTCTGTCTCTATAGGAAGGTCTTTCCAGGAATGGACAGCCAGGTCGGCTCGTCCAGAAATTAGGTCTTCTTTAATATCATTGGTAAAAACCCCTATGTCTGGCATTTTGTTTAAGGGAGTTGTTAGATCATTGTCTCCAAGGGTGGATTTAAAAATATGCTGAATATTTATTTCTGGATATTTCTCTTTTAATCTATCAGAGACAATACAGGCTTGAATTCTAGCCAAATTACTTTTTCTTGAAACTATCTTTATTGTCTTCAAAATTCTTTTATTCCTTCCTAAATGAGAACGGTTCTCGGTTAAATAATTACTACGTCAAGTATGCTATATTTCGCATCTGTTGACGCCTGATTTTTTTACTATTTACATTTTAATTACATAAAACTGAATGAACTATAAAAAATTTTTCTCCGATGAACTTCTTTCTCTCAAATCACAGGGTCTCTACAGGAAGTTTAGAGCAATAAATAGAAACAAAACAAGTTTTCCAAAAGCAACCGAAAGATTCGAAGGACAAGAGCGTGAAGTCGAAGTTTGGTGCAGCAACGATTACTTAAACTTAAGCCAACACCCAGAGGTCACTAGAGTTTCAATTGATGTAATCAACGAACTTGGAACTGGGTCTGGTGGAACTAGAAATATATCTGGAACCTCAACCCATCACGTAGATCTAGAAACTTTGATTGCAGAATTGCATAAGAAAGAAGCGGGTTTGCTTTTTCCATCAGCCTATACGGCTAATCAATCCGCATTGGTTACTTTATGTAAAAACTTAGAGGGCGTAGAAGTTTATTCTGATGAGCTTAACCATGCTTCATTAATACAGGGCATAAAAAACGCAAATGCAATTTGTCATGTTTTCAGGCATAACGATACGGATCACTTGGAAGAATTATTGAAGACGTCCAATGCAGACACTCCAAAGCTAATTGTTTTTGAATCCCTCTACTCGATGGAAGGCATGAGATCTCCTATAGCAAAAATCGTTGCTTTGGCTGAAGAGTACAATGCTTTGACCTACCTTGATGAAGTACACTCAGTTGGTCTTTATGGACCAGAAGGAAGAGGTATTACTGCTGAGTTGGGACTAGAAGACAGGATAGATATAATCAATGGAACTCTCTCAAAAGCTTTTGGGCAAATGGGCGGTTACGTTGCAGCAAATTCAGACATTATTGATTACATAAGAAGTTTCGCATCAGGATTTATTTTTACATCTTCTATGAATCCCTCTATCGCAGCAGCATCAATCAAAGCAATAGAGATTGCCAAATCTTCAGATGAGCTCAGATCAAACATAAGATTAAATTCTGATAGGATTAGAAAAGGCTTAAGAGAGGCAAGAATTCCTTTCTTAGAAAACGATAGTCACATCATACCAATTCATCTCTACGACCCAACGCTTTGTAAGGAAGCTGCTAACTTATTGATTGAAAAGCATGGGATCTATATTCAGCCTGTATTCTTTCCAACAGTTCCAAAAGGAGACGAAAGATTCCGAGTTACAATTACTCCTAGACACGTAGCTGAAGACATAGACCGCTTTGTTGCTGCGTTGGATGATATTTGGAATGAATTGGATCTTAAAAGAGCTGATGAAGAGGCAGGGGATGCAAAAGAGGCGGTTAGTAGAATCTACTAGACTTTAGAGATCTCCATCAGCCCTTACTTCGCTCTGATCTACGCTGAATTGCTTTCCGTAGCGCGCTTCAAGTTTATTTTGATTCTCAGTTATAACATCAACTGGATCTAATCCAAGAGCCATGCAGGCTGTTACCCAATACCACATGATGTCGCCGAGCTCTCTTTTCATATGGAAAATATTTGCTTCATCTGCTGGCTTGCCTTGCAGAACCATTTTTTTGACTATTTCAACAAATTCACCGGTCTCGCTTCCAAGTCCAAGAGCCCCAGTAAGCAAGCGAGGCACATCAATATCAGGGTTTTCATGTATTGATTCGAGAGAATTTTGTAATGCTTTTAAATCTAAACTGGGTTCACTTGTAACTTTGGTTACGAAATCACTGTAAGTAGAAAAGAAATTTTTAGCGTCTGTCATATTAATAAATATGATAACTCATGAGCCTGTATTGTTCATTCTCTTTAGGCATTAAAAATTTGCTAATTAAATTAACAGTTCTTCTATAGAATGTGCGAGTGGATGTATCTGAGATTTTTGAAACCCTTAACGAACCTCAACGACAGGCTGTAACATCAGAGTCTAAGAATCAGCTCGTCTTAGCTGGAGCAGGATCAGGAAAAACCAGAGTTATTGCTCATAGGATAGCTTGGTTGATAAAGGCTTTGGGTGCCAATCCTTATTCCATACTTACAGTAACTTTTACGAATAAAGCTGCCAGCGAAATGCGAGGCAGAATTGAATCCATCGTTGAAGGTGACATGGGATCCTTCTGGTGTGGAACTTTTCATGGAATTTCACACAGACTCTTAAGAATGCACTGGGAAGAAGCCGGACTGAGAAAAGAATTTGCAATTTTAGACAGCGAAGACCAATTCAGAGTGGTCAAAAGAGTAAGTAAGTCACTGGGTTTGGACGACGGTAAGTGGCCCCCAAGACAAATTCAGTGGTTTATTAATAAACAAAAAGATGAATGCAGAAGGTCTAAGGATGTAGAAGTAGGCGATGATTATTTTGCTGAAAAGATGAATGAAGTTTACAGGGCTTATGAAGAACTTTGTGAAAGAGAAAGCTTGGTAGACTTTGGTGAGCTTCTTTTAAGATCGTACATGCTCTTGAGGCATAATGAAAAAATTCTTCAACATTACCAAAAAAGATTTAAGCACATTCTTGTTGATGAGTTCCAAGACACAAACGAAGTTCAATACCAATTTTTAAGGTTATTAACTGGTGGAGGCTGCAACATCATGTCGGTAGGAGATGACGACCAATCTATTTACGGATGGAGGGGTGCGAAGAGTGAAAACATCAACAGATTCGTACAAGATTATCCTGCTACAGAATTGATCAAGCTTGAGCAAAATTACAGGTCTACTGAGACTATTCTCGGGGCGGCAAATGCTGTCATTAAAAATAATCAAGGTCGAATGGGCAAGGAGCTCTGGACTGATCAAAAAGAAGGAGAACCCATTTCTATTTATTCTGCTTACAACGAAGACGACGAAGCTCGTTACGTTGTGGGAAGTATTCAAAACTGGATAGGCCAAGGAAGGAGTTTAGATGAAGTGGCAATACTTTATAGATCCAATGCCCAATCCAGAGCTTTGGAAGAAGCAATATTAAGAGAAAGCTTAGCTTATAAGATATACGGAGGTTTAAGGTTTTATGAAAGAGCGGAAATTAAAAATGCTATGGCTTATCTTAGGTTGGTTTTTGGCAGGGAAGATGATGCTGCCTTTGAAAGAGTAATTAACATTCCACCAAGAGGTATAGGTGCAAAAACGCTAGACCTCATCAGAGCCAGGGCTCTTCAAAATCAATGTTCCTTATGGAAGGCTGCAGAAGACCTAATAGAAACCGAAGCGTTAACGCCAAGAGCCTCCCAATCTGTAAAAGGGTTCATGTCTGATTTTGAGAAGCTCAACACAGAGACAGAAGATTTAGTATTAAAAGATTTAGTTGACCACACCATACAAAGGAGTGGATTAATCGAATACCATAAAAAAGAAGCGGGAGAAAAAGGCAGAACCCGAGTTGAGAATTTAGGAGAGTTGGTAACTGCTGCGTCTGAATTTGAATCAGATCCTCATGACGAAACAGAAGCTACTGAGTTAAAATTTTTTATAGATCATGCTGCCCTGGATGCGGGAGATAATCAGGCTGGTGAACACGAATCAGCCATACAATTAATGACGCTTCATTCGGCTAAGGGTCTTGAATTCCCCTTGGTTTTCATAACAGGATTTGAAGAGGGACTTTTCCCTCATAAACTTTCAATAGAGGAACCAGGCCAGCTCCAAGAAGAAAGAAGACTTTGTTACGTTGGAATGACTCGATCAATGGAAAAGCTTTTTATTGTTCATGCTGAAATGCGAAACCTCTATGGCTCTGAGACCTTCAACCCTCCGTCTAGGTTTTTAAGAGAAATTCCACCAGAATTGACAGTAGAAGTTAGGACAGGAGGCAATATTCCAAGAAGACCCACCAGGGTAAAATCTTCTCAGTCAGGGGAGGTTCCGGATACGGACTTGAAGTTGGGTCAAAGGGTTTCACATGAAGTTTTTGGTGAAGGGGTAATTTTAAATTACGAAGGACAGGGACCTAACGCAAGGGTGGAAGTAAGTTTCAGTTCAAGTAATACTAAGTGGTTGATGGTTTCTTACGCTAAGTTAAGATCGTTGTAATAATCAGGAAAATAGAATGAAAAAAAGTTTTTTATCAATCATGGCCCTTATACTTTTAGCTTCTTGTTCAGAAGTAGAACAGCAAGTTTCTGACGATTCCTGCTTTACTGGAGACGGTAAGACTTACAAATGGAACATGGTAACGACTTGGCCTAAAAACTTTCCTGGTTTGGGTATGGCTGCTGAAAATTTCTCTCAGTCCCTGGATGAAATGACCTGTGGAAGGGTTAAGGTAAAAGTTTATGGGGCGGGTGAGCTTGTTCCTCCTCTTGGAGTTTTTGATGCAGTTTCTCAGGGAAATGTTCAGCTGGGACATGGGGCCTCCTATTATTGGACAGGAAAGCTAAAATCAGCGCAATTCTTTACCGCAGTTCCTTTTGGCCTAACGGCTCAAGAGATGAATGGATGGCTTCATTATGGAGGAGGCCTTGAATTGTGGCAGGAAGCTTATGCCCCTTTTAATTTAGTCCCGCTTGCTGGTGGAAATACAGGGGTTCAAATGGCGGGGTGGTTTAATAAAGAAATAAATTCAGTAGAAGACTTGAAAGGGATTAAAATGAGAATACCAGGTCTTGCTGGAGAAGTTTTCACTAGAGCAGGCGGAGAGACGGTAACGCTGCCTGGAAACGAAATATTCTTAGCACTTCAGCAGGGTGTTGTGGATGCTGCAGAGTGGGTCGGACCTTACAATGATTTAACTTTTGGTTTTCATCAAGTTGCTGAATATTATTATTATCCTGGCTGGCACGAACCTGGATCTACTCTAGAAATTATTATCAATAAAGATGCTTTTAATTCGCTCCCAGCGGATCTGCAAGCCATTATGAAATACGCTGCTAAATCAGCTAACCAAGAAATGTTAGATGAGTACACAGCAAGGAACAATCAAGCTCTTAAAGAACTCGTTAATAAACACGGCGTAAAACTAAGAAAACTACCGGATGATGTTTTGATAAAATTAAGAGAAATTTCAGATGAGGTCATGCAAGATTTTATAGCTGATGATGAGATGGCACAAAAAGTACATGCTTCTTACTCAGACTTTAAAGAGCAGGTTATCAATTATCATCGTATTTCAGAAAAAGCCTACATAGATACTAGGGAGTTGGATTGAATCAACAGCTTAATATAAGGAATCTTGGTAAACAAGATTACAAGGCAACCTGGGAGTCTATGCAAGCAACTGTCTTGCAAAAAGATGAAAAGTCAGTTGATGAAATTTGGTTTTTAGAGCATAAACCTGTTTTCACGCTTGGACAGGCTGGAAAAGAAGAAAATATTTTAAACTCAGACAGCATACCGGTTGTTAGAACGGATCGAGGAGGAGAAGTTACTTATCATGGGCCTGGACAGCTTGTTGTTTACTTTATGTTGAACTTGAAAAAGCGGGGTTGGGGACCTAAAAAGTTAATAGAAGAATTAGAGAACCTTATTCTCTCATTACTGGACGGTTACAGCATAAATGCTGAAAGAAAGACTGGCGCCCCAGGAATTTATATCTCTGATAAGAAAGTAGCTTCCATAGGGTTAAAGATTAAAAAGGGCTTCAGCTATCATGGTATCAGCATCAATGTGGATATGGATCTTATGCCTTTTAAGAACATAAATCCTTGTGGCTACGATTCTTTAGAAATGACTCAACTTATTGACCATGCAGATCTTTCAATGCAAACGGTGGAAAGTGACTTGAAGGTATTAATTTCTAATCATTTCTCTGAAGGCAGCAGTTGAACAATATAATTCCAACTAAAATTATTAAAGAAGATGGCATCGTAGCCATAAGGAATGGCATCAAGCCTAATTCTAATAATGAAACTCCCATTGAAAGAAAGCCGAGCTGGCTAAGAGCCAAGCCAGAAGGGTCGGTCAAATTTCAAGAAGTTAAGAAAATAGTGCATGAAAGAAATCTTCATACCGTTTGTGAAGAAGCCATGTGTCCGAACATAAGTGAGTGCTGGAGTCATGGGACGGCAACTTTCATGTTGCTTGGATCTGTTTGCACAAGGGCTTGCAAGTTTTGTGCTGTGGATACTGGGAACCCAAAAGGTAGAGTTGATGCAAACGAGCCTGAGAAAGTAGCTTCTTCAATAAACCTAATGGGTCTCAAGTACGCGGTCCTTACATCGGTTAACAGAGATGATCTTGATGATGGAGGCGCCGGGCATTATGCAGAAACAATTGAGGCAACTAAAAATAAGTCACCTAATGTAATAATAGAGGCATTGGTACCAGACTTCTTAGGTGTAGAGTCATCCATAGAAAGACTTTTAGATTCTGGTGTGGAAGTTTTTGCTCAAAATGTCGAGACCGTGAAGCGCTTAACTTCAAGAGTTAGAGATCCTCGTGCTGGGTACGAACAAACGTTAAAGGTTTTGAGCTATGCCAAGGAATACCGAAAAAATATAGTTACCAAAACCAGTTTGATGCTTGGATTGGGAGAGACTCATGAAGAGATTATTGAAACTTTCCAAGATATAAAAGACAATAAAGTTGATGTCTTAACTTTAGGTCAATATCTAAGACCCACTGTGAATCACCTTCCAATCAAGAAGTGGTACACACCAAAAGAATTCAACAGTTACAAAGAAATAGCCATGGATATGGGGTTCTTAGAAGTTGCTTCAGGTCCAATGGTCAGGTCTTCTTACAGAGCCGATAAGCTTTCTTATTTATTTAATAAAGAAGAGCCTCTCTCCAGAAATTAAGTCTAAGAGCTAACTTTTTATTTAAGCTATTTTTTGCTGAATGACACGAAACCCTTTCTTGTCAGTACTTATAATTTTTTCCATTAAATATTTTATTACTTTCCGTGCCATAAAGAATTACCCATAAATTGCATTGGGCAGTGCCGTTACCAATTCAGGAAATATTGCTAAACACACCAATACCGCAAGCTGGATTAGTATGAAAGGTATCACTCCTCGATAGATCGCCTCAGTTGGTAAACTATCGGGAGCAACGCCCCTTAGATAAAACAGAGCAAAACCAAAAGGAGGCGTAAGAAATGAGGTTTGAAGATTAATGGCTATCATAATTCCAAGCCAAATAGGATCTACTCCTAGAGTCAGCAATGCAGGACCAACAATAGGCACAACGACTAAAGTTATTTGGATAAAATCCAGTATAAAGCCTAGAAGGAAAATAATGATCATTACTACCAGCACGGCACTGAAAACCCCTCCGGGTAAATCAGCAAAAACGCCAGTTATTAAATCGTCGCCTCCGAACCCTCTGAAGACCAAAGAAAAGATTGATGAACCCAGCAGGATCATGAAGACCATGGCTGTAATTTCAGTCGTTTGTTCAACTGCTTCTGTCAGGTTTTTCTTGGTAAGACTGCTTTTGCTTACGGCTAATATGATTCCACCTAAAGCACCAACACCTGCTGCCTCTGTGGGAGTTGCTATGCCAGCTAAGATAGAACCGAGAACAGATGTGATTAAAACAAATGGCGGTAAAAGGGATGTCAAAACTACCTTCCATCTGTTTTCTATAAGCTTAACTTCTTGTGCGGGAGCTAGGGAAGGGTTGACGTGAGCTCTTATAATAACGTAGGCAGCATAGGCAATGACCAGCATTAATCCTGGCACTATTGCACCCATGAAAAGGTCTCCAACCGAGACAGTCCTTGCTGAAAAATTTCCTATGCTTAGTTGCGACTGTTGATAAGAGGCTGACAAGACGTCGCCAAGTATTACCAGTGCTATTGAAGGAGGAATAATTTGACCTAGCGTTCCCGTAGCACAAATTGTTCCTGCAGCCAGACTTTGATCGTAGTTTCTTTGCAACATAATCGGCAGAGAAATTAAACCCATCGCTATAACGGTAGCTCCGACTATTCCTGTGCTTGCTGCTATTAATGCTCCAACAAATATTACAGAGATGGCCAGACTGCCTTTAAAGCCACCCATCACATCGGCCATATTGCTTAAAAGATCTTGAGCAAGGTTTGATTTTTCTAATAAAACGCCCATAAAGACAAACAAAGGCACTGCTACCAAAGTCATATTGGTCATGTCTCCGTAAAGTCTATTTGGTATGGTTCCCAGTAAGGCGCTGTCAAATGTATTTGTTAAAACTCCAAGGCCTGAAAATATGAGGGCAGTGCCGGCAAGGCTAAAAGCGACTGGAAAACCTGCCAAAAGGACCAGGCAGATCACACCAAACATTAATAGAGGTATAAGCTCAATCATTTCTAAGCGTTATTGCTGATTTAATTATTTCAGACAAGCTTTGCAACGATAAAAAAACAGCCAAAACGACCAAAAGACTTTTTTGCAAGTAAACAAAGGGCAGTCCATCTGGTTCTGGGGAGACTTCCATAATTCTCCATGAAAATTCTACGTAACCCCAAGAGAATAAAAGTATGGTCCAGCACACTGGTTGCAGAAAGACAATATTGCCAATGAGATCAACCAAGGCTTTTCTTTTCTCAGAAAAATCTCTGTAAAAGATATCCACCCTGACATGAGAGCCTCTCTTTAAAGCAAAAGCTGAACCTAAAAGAAAGAGGCCACCGTGAAGATAAAGAACCACATCTTGAAGCATTACTGAGCCCATGTTCAGTCCGTACCTCATTACTACTACTATAAAAGTTATTAAAACCATGAGAACCACAAACCAAGAACAAACCTTCCCAACACTTTCTGAAAAGGCATCTAGTAGCAGACTTAGTTTTTTCACGGTTAAATATTATTCGTTATCTGTAATTTGGATTATAATTATGAGGAGGTATATATATGGATTTACAATTTACACAAGAAGAGCTCAACTTTCAAAAGGAAGTTAAAAATTGGATCAAAGAAAACTATTCTGCAGACATGCGTGAAAGGTATGTGAACAGCCCAAATGGACATCTAACCAAGGACGAGCACATGCAATGGCAGCAAGCCCTTTTTTCCCAAGGTTGGGCAGGCATTAACTGGCCTAAAGAATACGGAGGAGCTTCTTTGTCGGCATCTCAAAAATTTATGTTTAACAAGGAAATGGCCTCTGCAAATGCACCCTCTGTGGTTGCCTTTGGAGAGAAAATGGTCGCTCCTGTAATAATGGCATTTGGTTCGGACGAACAAAAACAAAAATATCTTCCAGACATATTGGCCTCGAAGGTTTGGTGGTGTCAAGGTTACTCAGAACCAGGATCAGGGTCAGATTTAGCTTCTCTAAAAACGAAGGCAGAGGACAAGGGAGACCATTATTTAATCAACGGTGCCAAGACTTGGACCACACTCGCTCAGCACGCAGACATGATTTTCTGTTTGGTTAGGACCAGCCAAGAAGACATACCTCAAAAGGGGATATCTTTTATTCTTATAGACATGAAAACTCCAGGAATAGTTGTTCAGCCTATAAACACCTTGGACAATACGCCGATACCAAATCATGAAGTCAACACAGTATTTTTTGAAGATGTAAAAGTTCCTAAGGAGAATTTAATAGGAGAAGAAGGGAAGGGTTGGACTTATGCTAAATACCTTCTAGAGTTTGAAAGAGGCAATGCAGCGTCTCCCGGACTTTATTCACAACTTGAAAAATTAAAGAAAAGAGCTTCAGTTGAATCATTAGATGGTGCAACTTTAATGTCAGATACTAATTTCGTGCAAGCACTTGCGATGTTGGAAATACAGATCAATGCCATGGAGGCAACTGAACTTAAAATATTAGGAAACCTTACCGCAGGTCAAAACGTAGGGCCTGAATCTTCCTTATTGAAGGCAAGAGGCTCAGAAATTGGTCAAGCAATAACAGAGTTGGCAGTTGAGATCGCTGGATATTATGCTCTTCCTTTCAATAATCCTGGGCCAGCGCTAGGCCACAATGAACCACCTATAGGGAGTTGGTTCGCTAATGTTTCTGCTCCTAGGTATTTCAATAACAGAAAGACAAGTATTTATGCCGGTTCTAATGAGGTTCAGAGAAACATAATGGCTAAATTAGTTTTAGGCTTGTAACTTTGATATCTCTCATTGCTCCTGCTAAAACATTAGATTATGAAAGTGATTTAAAAATTACTGATTTTAGTGTCGCTAGTCACCTAAAAGATTCAAAAATCCTTATCAAGGAACTTCAGAATAAGTCGCCTGATGAACTTTCTAGTCTTATGGGGCTGAGCGAAAAACTCTCAACTCTTAACTTCGAAAGAAACATGAATTGGAAGGCTCCTAAGAAGCCTTCATCGGTTTCAAGGCAGGCAATTTATGCTTTTAAAGGAGACGTCTACATGGGCTTAGAGGCAGAGTCTTTGAGTAAGAGAGAAATAAACTATGCCCAGAAGCATTTAGCAATACTATCGGGATTGTACGGACTTTTAAAACCACTAGATCTTATCTATCCTTACCGCTTAGAGATGGGAACAAAGATGAAAAATTCTAAAGGCAAAAATTTATACGAGTTTTGGGGAAGTAAGATAACCGACAGTTTAAATGAGCAGATGTCTGGCCACAAAAGAAAAGGTGTTATTAATTTAGCTTCTGTAGAGTATTTTTCTTCGGTGAAACCAAATGAATTGAGCGGACCTTGCATCAGTCCGGTCTTTAAAGATTACAAAAATGGAGACTATAAGATAATCAGTTTCTTTGCAAAGAAAGCAAGAGGAATGATGGCCAGGTTTATCATAGAGAATAAAGCAGACTCCCTAGATGAGATTAAAGAGTTCAATTCTTCTGGATACAAATACAGCAAGAAAGACTCCAGTGAGTTTTCACCTGTATTTTTAAGAAAAACCGTTTAAGCGCTAAATTCCCCGTCCAAGTATTTTCTTCTAGGCATAAGGTCTTCAAACTCCGGATCCTTCTTTTCAGCTTTTGCCTTGAAGGCCTCTCCCATTTCATCGCTTATACCTACAGCGGTATTCCAGAGTGCTATATGATTAAGTGACTCCTCAACGGTGTGGTCTCTGCCGTAGTTAAGGCTCTCTTTAGTTCCAGCGATTGCAAGCGGTCCTTTGGAGGCAATGTTCTTTGCAACTTCCATAACGCCTTCCATCATTTCTTCACGCGTATCAAATACTTGATTAACGAGGCCATGTTTCATTGCTTCATCGGCTAGAAATCTTCTTCCTGTATAAGCCAATTCTCTAACCACACCCTCAGGTATGAGTCTTGGAATTCTTTGAAGTGTCCCAACGTCAGCAGCCATGCCTATATTAATTTCCTGTATGCAGAAGAATGCTTCTTTGGAGCAGAATCTGAAATCAGAAGCCGTAGCCAGATCAAGTCCACCGCCTATGCACCCACCTTGTATAGCTGCAATGACTGGAATTCTTGCTTTTTCTAAACACGATATTGTGTATTGAAGATCAAGGGTTACTCTGTAACCGGATTCTTTTCTCATGCCCATGTGTGTCTTAGGGGCTTCTGCATTTGGAGCAAAGTTTGCTAAATCCATGCCAGCACAGAAATGTTTTCCTTCGCCAGAAAGAACTATAACCCTGGCACTTGCGTCATTGGAAATGGTGTCAATTAAATGAGGCAATTCTGACCAAAAAGCTTTGTTCATGGTATTAAATTCATCCGGTCTGCACATGCTTATGTGTGCAATTTTGTCTTCTATCTCTACGTTAAAACAGCTGTAATTCATTATTCTCTCCTTTAAAATTATTGCTCTTCTGCAATTTTTATAATTTCATCTACCTTAGATTTCAAATCCTCAACCAAATCAAACGTTTTATTGTGAGGCATAACAACTTTCCTGTCCCTGCTCAACAGTTTCAATCCCTTTAATACTTCCTGGGCATTGTTCTTTAGTATTTCGTTCTTTTCCATAATAATCTTTAATCCAATTAGTTAGTACGTTATTGTAAAAGAAAAATTACCACCTAGAAATGAAAGAATCTGAACTTATAGAATTATCTAAAAAATTAATTACCATTTGCGATGATGCGGGTACTCAGATTATGTCCATATATTCTTCGGGCCAAGAAGGTAAGGAGATTAAAGAAGATGGGTCGCCAGTAACTTTGGCAGATCTGGCTTCTCACAAAGTTATTGTTGAGGGCCTTTCAGAGTTAAAACAAAAATTTCCTATTCTTTCAGAAGAAGACACAAATTCTCAAAAAAAAGAATGTTCTTTATTTTGGTTGGTAGACCCCTTAGACGGAACAAAAGAATTTATAAATAAGAACGGAGAGTTTACAGTAAACATTGCTCTGATAGAGAATGGAAAGCCCATTATGGGTATTGTTTCAGCACCGGCGTTGGGAGAAACATTCATAGGAATTACAGGATTAGGGGCTTCAAAAATAACTAAATCTGGTAAGAAAGAAATCCAACCTTCGCAGCAAGATCCAGAAAATTGTCGAATCACTTTAAGTAAAAGTCACCAAAGTGAATCTGATAAAAAATTCATTAAAGCCACTCAAAAAATTTTTAGTAAAATAGAAATAATTCCAGCCGGTAGTTCTTTAAAATTGTGCAGAGTGGCAGAAGGTTCTGCAGACATATATTGCAGATTAGGACCTACTTACCAATGGGACATAGCAGCAGGGCAAGCTATTGTTGAGAGTGCAGGAGCTGTTATTAACAGTTTAGAAGGTTTGAGTTTGAATTATAAATTTGATTCTCAATTAAGGAACCCATACTTTTATTGCTCAGGAGATCCGTCATTTAATTGGCACTCAATTTTTAAAGACTTTGAATAAAGAACTAATCTACCTTCAATACGACTTTTCCTATGTTTTCATTTCTTTCCATAACCGAGTGTGCCTTCTCGACATCTTGAAGCTCAAAAACTTCGTGAATTATTGGCTTAATAGATCCATTACTAAATAAAGGCCAAACTTTAGTTTCTAAATCTTTCATTACTTCGCCTTTTAATTCTACGCTCCTAGCTCTTATTGTAGAGCCTATAATTCTTTGCCGTTTCATCATTAAGTGACCCAAGTTAATATCCGTTTGCATCCCACTCATTAGCCCTATGATTATTAACTTTCCTTCCAAGCCAAGCACTTTGAGATTACCCTCTAGATAATTGGCTCCGACAGGATCCAAAATAATGTCTACCCCTTCTGGGGACCATTCTTGAATCTCTTCAAAAACTGTTTCTCTTATAGATCCGCCAGAAGCTCCAAGATTGATGCAAAATTCTATTTTCTCTTTGTTACCGGCTGAAATAAAGCTTTCACAACCAAAATTATTGCAAAGCTGTATCCCGGCTGTGCCTATTCCGCTGGCACCAGCATGAAATAAAACTTTATTTCCAGCAGTAAGGTTTCCTTCCATAAATAAATTTAACCAACAAGTTGCGTAAACCTCAGGAATGGAAGCTGACT
>Ga0209482_1000394_pt1 | contig 37764 bp, 31 predicted proteins | sample CoawatmetaG10DNA_FD_187512 | JGI IMG/M metagenome (GOLD analysis project Ga0209482, IMG submission 187512) | Marine microbial communities from the West Antarctic Peninsula - Coastal water metaG104-DNA (SPAdes) (version 2) | ecosystem: Environmental > Aquatic > Marine > Coastal ...
GTTGTTATTAAGAATAATTTAAAAAAAATTGATTTCATTTATTATGTGTTTTGTTGGTAATTAATTCTCAAAAACTCTAATATAGTCTACTTCCATAGTAGATTCTACAAAATCGGAGTCAATATCAAACCATGACCCTCCCATAGCTATGTTTAATATAAAAAATTGAGGTGCATCAAAAGGCCAATTTTCAATATTTTTAGGAGATGGATTGTAAGTATAATACAAGTTATCGTCAATGAAAAATTGAATTTTTTCCGATGTCCAATTTATCGAATAAATATGAAATTCAGTAAAGCTACTAACGTTTACTTGACTAGTAGTCCATGTATCCCCATAACTGTTAGGTGTATGAATAGAGCCAGCTACAACTGTAGGGTTATGGCCCCAATGCTCCATTATATCAATTTCTCCACATGCAGGCCACCCTACATTACTAAGGTTAGCTCCTAACATCCAAAGAGCTGGCCATGTTCCTTGACCCTCCGGTAATTTTGCTCTAATATCAACTCTACCATACTGAAATTCAAACTTATCTCGACTTATCAGTCTAGCAGATGTGTAATTATGTCCTTGGTAAGCTTCAGTTTTTGCTGTGATTTTTAAAACCCCATCTTCGACCTTGGAGTTTTCAAGTCGATTAGTATAATATTGAGATTCTCCATTCCCCCATCCACCATTACCATTACCAATCTCATGGGTCCAATTATTATTATTTACAGCTCCTGTTTCATCAAATTCTTCGGACCAAATTAATCCAGCTGATGCATCTTCAGTAACGTAAACAGAAATAGCTTGAAATCCGATAACATAATTTTCTGTTTCTGAATAAGCATAAACATAAACAGTGTAATTGTTTAGACCAGGAGCTGTATAAGTAAATTCAACATTACCACTAGCACTTTCAACGACCTCTCCATTTCCAAATCTAAATTCATATTTAATTGCGTCTGTTGCCGAAGCTGAACAGCTTATAGTTCCACTACCATCACCGTTTAAATTATCATTATTTTGTCCTAAAATATCAATTGTTAAGTTTAAGTTTGAAGGAATTATTTCTTCAACAGTCGTTCCTGAATTATCTCCACCATTAGTAGAGTTTTCACTTGAACATGAAGTAGTTAGAAGAAGAATAAGTGTAATTAAACGGATCATGATTTAATTTTAAGGTTAATAAATATAATTAAAAAGAGAGAAATAAATAATTATTTCTCTCTTTTTAAACTAATATAATTATACTATTTACTGCTCATTTGTAAGTATTATATACCAAGCTAATCCTTCAAAACCAACAGTTTTAAGAGTTAAAGTATTAGATGATCTATCAACAATTTTATAAGCATGTGTTCCACCTACATAAAATCCAAAGAATCCATTACCATCAAGATAGATGTGTTCTTCACCACCTGGTGCACCTATAGACCAATTCGATGTAAAGTCATCTGTTGGGTAGTACACATATTCATTATTTCCGTTAGCTTCTAATCCTTGATCTCCTGTAAATTCATCAGCTAGAGGTGGAGCTTTTCCAAAAATACTTCCAAAAGTTTCTACAGTTAGTGTTCCGTCAGGCGTAAAAGTATATCTATCATCATACATACCTGTATCTAATTTGTCAAATGCTGCAGCTTGCCACCAATCTGGAGTATCTAACTCAGATGGACCTACACCCATATGTCCAAACTCTTCTGCCTTTACTCTCCAGCTTCCAGTATACATTGCTTCTAATAATTCTACAGGGGGAGAATATAACACAAGAACATCTAATGAAATAGATGTATTAGAAACAACTCCAGCAGTTCCAATTGCGATTACTGTAACATCGTAATTACTCAATCCAGTAGTAGAAAAATTATAAGTCATCATGCCGCTTGGAACCATCGTTTCAACCCCATTACTGACAAATTTGTAAGTAATTGCATTATCTGCTACAGCGGTTAAATGAACTGTACCACTGCCATCTCCATTAGGATTATTATCATCAGATCCAACAATATCTGCTGAAATCTGTAGATTAGTAGGGTTCACTATATCACCAAATTCGTGATCTTCAATTTCACAAGATGTAAAAACTAATGCTGTAATTACTAATAAAGATTTAAATAAATATTTAATTTTTTTCATTGTTATATTTTTTTAATTAACCAATTTTATTTCATCAAAGTGATAAACTCCTTCTCCGGTATTTCCAAAATCATAAAATACTATAAAAGACACGTAATCTAGATCAGGAGCTAAACTGAAATCATACGTAAGAGTTTCCCACTCGTTAGCTACGGTAGTTGTCATGTCAAACTCGTATGTAAGACCATCCACGTTTCCTTCAATAGTTTCAAGTTTTACCTTTATTACTTTTCCAGCTTCAGGTGAGTAAGATTGAATTTGTATTTGATTCATTCCTGCAGAAGAAAAGTTAATTGGATCCACAGAAATTCCCATTCCACCCCATACCTCTGAACCTTCAGTTTTGGTACACTGCATAACGCTAGCAGTAGTATTAGATCCTGAAACATTAGGGTTTTCTACAATTTGAATTCCCTCTACTCCACCAAATGAAAAGTTTCCAGGTAATTCCCCTTCAAAATTCTCTATTTCAATTGACGGCGCTTGTGTAGGTATGTATTCACCGATGCCAACCTGTATTTCATCAAAATGATATAAACCGGCATTTTGATTTCCGAAATCATAAAATACAATGAATGAGATATAATCAAGATCAGGAGCAGCTGAAAAATCATAAGTTAAAACTTCCCACTGATTAGCTACTGTGGTAGTCATATCAAATTCGTATGTCAATCCATCGATATTACCTTCTGCGGTCTCTAACTTAACTTTTACAACTTTACCAGCCTCTGGAGCATAAGAGTTAATTTTTATTTGATTTGTTCCATTAAAATTAATTATTCCATCAACAGCAAAGCCCATTCCTCCCCAAACTTCTGCACCATCTGTCTTGGAAAATTGCATAACATTTGAAGTTGTATTTACACCTGAAGGATTAGGATTAGCTACTAACTGTACACCTTCTACTCCACCAAAAGAAAAATTACCAGGTAATTCACTTTCGAAATTTTCAACTATTGTGAAATTTGAAACAGCTGGAAGAGATAATTTTATATTATCGAAATAATAAGATGTGTCATCTCCACTATTTCCAAAATCAAAAAAGATAACAATTCTATTATACTCTTGAGATAAATCTGCAGCACTAAAATCATATACTAATGTTTCCCAACCTTGACTCACGGTTGTCGTCATATCTACTTCGGTATTTATGTCTGGATTTTCTGAATTTTCAAGTTTTAATTTAACCACTTCTCCAACCTCTGATGTCCATACATCGACTGCTATATTGTTTAGTGAAGAAAAGTCTACTGGCTCATCTATTGTTAAAAATGAACCTGCCCAAACTTCAGAACCATTAAACTTAACTGATTGACCAACAGTACTACTAGTGTTTACACCAGTTGGATCTGGATTAGGAATTACAGTACTCTGTGCATTTCCAAAATCAGTAAAAGAATAGTTTATTGTTGCATCTTCAAAATCAATTGGCATAAGTAATGGATTAACGATATTAACCACTTCAGTATACTCAGTTGTAGCAGCTCCACCACTTAAAGCAACTACTGTGACTGTATATTGACCAACAACTGAATAAGTATATGTCAAATTTTCTGCAATTTGTAATGGAGTTGGCGCTTCATCTGCTCCTTGATCTCCAAAATAAACCTCAAATGAGGCAGCCAAATCTGCTGAAGCAGAGACTGTAATATCAAATGCATTTCCAGGCACATTGTTTATTGTTACAACTAAGTTTTCAGGAGCAGAGTATGATACCACAACAGAAACAACAGTTTCAGTAATTTCTCCATTTAAACCAACTGCTATTATAGTAGCATCATAGGTTCCTTCCGGGTAAGTGTTTACCGCTGAGTTTCCAGGGTTAATAGATTCAGATAAATTTAATCCATCACCAAAATTAACAGAATAACTTACAACCCCTTCACCAGTTGGAGTTATAGTAACTACACCTGTATTGTCTTGGGTAACACTAATCATTGCTGAAACATTTGTTGGGACACTAATAGTTTCAACAAAATCTATATTGTTTTCTATCTCTTCAACACAAGCAAAAACTAATATTGAAGCAATAAATATGTTTAATAAATATTTTAATTTTCTCATCTTATTATATTATTTAGTTTTTTAGTAACCTGGATTTTGCATTAAACCTGAAATATCTACTTCTTGCTGTGGGATTGGAAATACTTCATGCTTACCTTCAACAAAACCATTTATAGTTGATGTAGCTTGATTAGTCCTAACTAAATCGAAGAATCTGTGACCTTCCATAGAAAGTTCTAAATTTCTTTCAGCCCAAATAGCATCTGTTAATGCAGTTCCAGTAGAAGTTATATCATGATCTAAATCACCAAAAGCTCTTCTTCTTACTTCATTTAAATATTGCTGAGCTAACGCATCACTGATGCCACCTCTATTATTTGCCTCAGCAGCCATTAATAAAACATCAGAATATCTTATAGCTCTGTAGTTGTTTAAATAATTTAGCTCTGTTTGAGCACCGCTTTGACCTGCTCTTGGAATATATTTATTATTATAGTAGCCTGTATGCTCATAGCCTTCAGAGTAATTTGCACCTGTAGCATTAGCGTATGCAACCATATCTAATACTGAAGCATCTCTTCTAGAATCTCCATCTTCAAATGACTCATATAGAGGATTAACAGGGACATTAAAACTCCATCCTTGCGCATATTCAGGTCCGTCCCATCCTCTTGGGCCGTTGTGTATAATTCCAAAGTTTCCTTCTGAACATTGAGGACATCCCCAGTCGTACCAGTTAGAAGTATTTGTATACTGAATCTCAAAAACAGACTCAGGTCCATTTTCACCAGAAGATAAGAATTGACTACCGTAATCTGAAACTAAAGAATAAACTCCAATAACTTGATCAAATGCAGTGGCAGCTTCAGAATACTTTTCCTGATATAATAAAACTTTTCCTAAAAGTGCATTTGCAGTAAACTTATTTACTCTACCTAATTGTGTTTGAGAGTTTGGAAGAGTTGAAATTGCATTTTGAAGATCTACCTCAATTTGCGCATAAACATCCTCTTTAGGAGTTCTAACTAAAGTACCTGAATCTCCAGCTGTTAACCTTGCGTCGGTAAATAAAGGTACATCACCAAAGAATCTCACTAATTCAAAATAGTAGTATGCTCTTAAAAAATACACTTCACCATAAAGAGTTTCTTTATTATCAAACTCTAACAGAGATTTGTTTTCTTCCATATAATTAGCTCTGTTAATCCCTTCGTATAGCCACTGCCATATGGATTTTAAGTTGTCATTATTTGGATAATGAGTCATGTCATCTATTTGTTGCAATCCAATAACATCTGTAGCACTTTCTCCTCCACATAAAGAATTATCTGAAGCTATATCCCCAATTAATGAATTTAAGTACATCCATTGTAATGGATCATATGTTCCAATTAATGCTGCCTCATAATCATTTTCAGATTGGAAGTAAACATCTGCAGTAATTGAATAACCTTCAATTGGCTCGTAGTCTACGTGATCAGCACAAGTAAATGAAAGTATGCTAATACTAGCTAATAAAAATATTTGTTTTATTTTTTTCATAATTTCTATTATTAAAATTTAATATTTAATCCCATTGACCAAATTCTTGGTTGTGGGTATGTTCCTATATCTATACCTGTATTTAAAACTCCACCATTTGAAATTTCTGGATCATATCCAGAATACTCAGTAATTGTTAAAGCATTTTTAAGCTGAGTATATGCTCTGATTTCATCAAAACCAATTTTTTCGGCGAATGATTGTGTGAAAGTATACCCTAATTGGATGTTTTTTATTCTTAAGTAACTACCGTCCTCAATGTATCTATCAGATGCTCTTCTATTATTGTTTGAATCTACAAAAGAAACTCTAGGTTCTGTATTACTAGTTCCAGCTCCAGTCCATCTATCGAGTGTAGAGGCAAACCTGTTTGTATAATTTAAATTTCTTTCATAAGCCCTGTAAATATCATTTCCTACAGATGCATATGTAAATACGCTAAAATCAAAGTTTTTATAATCGACAGCTAAATTCCAACCAATAGTAAAATCTGCAAATGGATCACCTATTTCAGTTCTATCACTATCATTAATAATACCATCTTCATTAACATCAGCAAATCTTATATCTCCAGGTGCAGCACCATTTTGTGTTGCATGAGAATTGACTTCAGCTTGAGTTTGAAATATCCCATCTGTTTTATAGCCAAAAAAGTATCCAGGACTATAACCCTCTTCAAATCTAACAATCGGAGTATACGGAATTCCATATCCTGCACCCCATATATACTTGTCGCCATTGTTTATTTCTAACACTTCATTATCCGATGTTGTGAAATTAAGGTTTGTACTAATATTAAAATCTTTTCCAATAGTTGTGTTATAAGAAAACGAAGCATCAATACCTGTACTCTGAGTTTTTCCAATATTAGTGGTTGGAAAACTAGGAGTACCAAGGTAAAGAGATAAATTAGGACTGAATAATAAATCATCAACTGTCTTTTTAAAATAATCTACAGTTATTGATAACTTGTTATTAAATAGTCTTGTGTCTAATCCAAAATTCATTTGCACTTGATTTTCCCAAGAAACATCTTCATTTGGAACAGAACCTAATGCAGATCCATTTATAATACTTCCATCAAATGTATAACTAGGAAAAGTTGATATTAATGCAAATTGTGGATTTATATTGTCATTACCTAATGATCCATAACTAGCTCTAAATTTCAAGTAATCTAAAGGAGCATCTTGGAAAAAATCTTCCTTTGAAATTACCCAACCAAAAGATGCAGAAGGGAAAAATCCAAACTTGTTATTTACACCAAATGATGTAGATCCGTCTACTCTGCCTGTGAAGGAGAAGTAATATTTTTCATTAAAATCATACAATAATCTTGAAAAATAAGAAACATTTCTGCCAACATATTGCCAAGAACTAGAAGTTTGTTGAGATGCATTACCTGTAGCAGCACTTATATCTGCATAAGCCCATGAGTTAAAAGGAACATCTTCATTGAACGCACCAATATACTCCCCTTTGTTCTCTCCAATAGAAAAACCTAACACTGTCTGAAAATTATGATTTTCATTAATAGTAAAATCATAATTAGCATACGTTTCAAACGTATAATTGAAATAATTAGTTTTAGATTCTGATATTCTATTGTGAGTTGAAACTATTGTTCCTTCTTCATCTACAGAAACTATTGGACTTAAATCTTGATTAGCATTAGTAGCGTTATGTCCAGATCCATAAAAAGCTAAAGGAATAAAGTTTTTGTTATAAATATCTACAAAAGTATAACCGAACCTAGAGGTAACTTTTAAATTATCTAGTATATCATGTTGTAATTCAATCTTACCAGTTAACTTATTAGTATTTCCCTCATTATATGTATTATCAATTTGAGCTAGTGGATTAATTATTTCTTGAGTAATTGTTTCACTAATTCCAAAGCTCCCATTTGCATAAGGATTAACTGTTGGATCGAAATTTAATGAATTTGAAAGAACACTATTTATTCCGTTTTCAGGAAGGCCTTTCCCTTTAATGTTAGTATAGTTTGTATTAACTAATAATTTAGTTTTTTCAGTTAAATCAGTATTAATATTTGTTGTAAAGTTAGTTCTATTAAAGTAAGTTTTATCAGATGGACCAACAACACCATCTTGACCTAAATAACCAGCTGAAACATAAAAAGATGTTTTATCACTACCTCCAGATGCAGTAATCGAATGATTTATTATAGCGGCGTCATTAATAACTTCTTCTTGCCAATTTGTTCCTTTACCCAAATCAGATAAATTAGGGTATATTAAGCCTTCACCAGCCGCCATACTAGCTTCATTTAAAATTCCCGCATATTCACTTGCATTTAAAACATCAATCATTTTAACAACAGATTGATTTCCAACCGATGTACTAAAATTAAAAGATGTGTCAGTATTTCTTTCACCTGACTTAGTAGTTACAACAATTACACCACTACCGCCTTTAACACCATATATTGATGCTAATGCTGCATCTTTTAAAATGTTAACAGACTTTATATCACTAGGATTTAGTGAATTTAAATCATCTATAGATTGAGAAACACCATCAATTACTACAAGTGGTGAATTTCCTGCATAAGAACTAATACCTCTAATTAAGACAGTTGGTTTTGAACCAGGTGATCCACTAGAAATAATATTAATACCGGATGCTTGACCTTGAAGAGCGTCTTCAATTCTTACCGGCTTAATAGCTTCAATTGCCTTTGAATTAACAGTTGATACTGCCCCAGAGATATCACTTAATTTTTGAGAACCATACCCAATTACAACAACCTCATCTAATTCACTTAAATCTTCCACCATTAAAACTGAAAAACTATTTTCAATTCCTACTGATATTTTTACTGTTTTATAACCTAGATAACTAAATATAAGATTTGAATCTGAACTTACGTTAGATATAGAAAAATTTCCATCAAAATCAGTTACAGCGCCATTATTAGCGTCTTCAACACTAATACTAACTCCACCAATAGGAATAGCTGTATTAGCATCTTTTACATTTCCAGAAATATTTTGACTCTGTAAATTAGAAGATATTGTCCCTAAAAACAGAAATAAAGTTAAAAATGATACTTTCATAAATCTTTTATTTAAATAGTTTGAATAATAATCTATAATTTAAAGACAGTTATTATAACATTTATTTGATATTAAACTTTTTTATAGTATTTATCTAAATTATAGAAATGCTAAATTACCTAATGTCTAATAAAATCTAATATGGATATGTAATTTTTAGGTTATTTACTGTATAATCAAGAATCACTTAAATTATTCTTAACAAAATACAAGAAAGAGTGAGAAATGTGTAGATGTGTAGCGAAAACGTAATAGTAGTTGTTTTTGCTTCAATTTTTATATAAATATGTCGATAAGTATTATTTAAAATAAAAAAGCATCCCGATTTCGATAACGAAAAAGGAAAGCTTTCCACTGGTTTAAAAAACCTCTAATAAGCTTTGAGCTTATTAGCAACACAACACTTTAATTGCGGTCTGGACGGGACTCGAACCCGCGACCCCCTGCGTGACAGGCAGGTATTCTAACCAACTGAACTACCAGACCGTTGCATTATTGCGAGGCAAATATACATTGCATTTTCTATATCACAAATGTTTTGTTATGTTTTATTAATTATTTACAAAAAAGACACTTGCTTCTAAATTTTTCAACTATTTGAGTAGAGTATCTAAAGCTGAGGCATAAGTATCTTTTGGTGCAACACCAACATGTCTATCTACTAGTTCACCATTATTAAAAACTAACACAGTAGGTATGTTTCTAACTCCATATTTAGATGCAAATTCTTGGTTTGCATCAATATCTACCTTACCAACAATTGCCTTATTTTCATATTCATTGCTGATTTCATCAATTATTGGACCTACCATTCTACATGGTCCACACCAAGCAGCCCAAAAATCTACCATCACTGGCTTGTCGCTCTTTAATACGGTTTCTTCAAAATTACTATCTGTTATTTCTAAAGCCATAATATTATATGTTTTTCGTTTTATATTTAGATCAAAATTAATTAAATAATCATCAATATCTATTCTTTTTAAAGAAATTTAACATAACAGCATTCACTAAATTATATTTCAAAAATAAATAGAAAAAAATCTACTTAACTAACAGAATAAATTATTCACTTAATGTTTTTAAATAACCAAAGTGAACTTTTCTTTCCCCTTTTGAAAACATAAATCTACGTTTTGATAAAGAGTGTAAAGTATTTTTTGAATCTAATAACAGTCCTTTGATCGTAGAGTTTAATTCTTTTTCATTCATTAAACTATTGATTTTTTCAGCAAAATGAAGCTGTAATCTTTGCTCAAATAAGTCAGGCTTAGCTGGTTTATCAATTAAAACCTCAAATAAGTTATCTACTAGCTCCTTAACGCTGAGGCCATTACCTTTTAAGGATGCTTGAGTAGACATTAGTGTGTTTAATTTTTTTACATTTAAAAATTTATTAAGGGCACGTATTTGTAAATCTTGAATTGAATTTAAAACACCCTCTTCTTTAATTTGAGAGACTAAATCCTTGTTCATTAGCCATTTTTGAGTATTCCAAAGGTTTTCTTCAAGAAAGATTAAAGCTTCTTTTTGATTTGAGACACCTACATTAAAATAAGTTGTTATTCCTTTTTGATTTGAATTATGTGGAGTTTTATAAACTCCTCCTACTAAGTTATGAACGTGGTATACATACCTTCTATATACAGAAATTAATTCTCCATAAATTTCATTTAAGTCATCATAATTATCCGAAGGTTTCAAAGTCCAATTCATTAAGTTTTTGGCCACAATCTTTAGGTTTTTTATTCCATAAAAACTAGCCCTAACAGGGTCGTTACCAATATTTTCAGTTTGTGAGTTAGGGTCATTACCGTAACCACCAAACATATAAATAGGATCAATAGATTTAGAATCCACCATTGTTTTTAAAATTTTCATTTCTTTTTCTGGACTTTCGCCAAAATATCTATAACCCCATTCAATTGAATAATCGTCATAAGGACCAAGCTGCCTAACAAATCTTATATTTTGATCACCAGGCTGAGCAACATAATTATATCTTGCATAATCCATAATAGAAGTAGCTATTCCAAATTTTTGAGTGAATTTACCAGACCTCAAAGAGTCAACAGCATATGCACTACTTGCCTTCATATTGTGAGGCAAACCTAAAGCATGACCTATTTCGTGAGAAATAACTCTACGCATCATTTCACCAATTTCTTCCTCAGGCGTATCTAAACTCCTAGCTTTTGGATTAGCAGCGCCTGTTTCAATTAAATACCTATTTCTATATGACCTTAGATGATTATGATACCAAATAATATCACTCTCCAGTATTTCTCCTGTCCTAGGATCAGAAACACTAGGTCCAACAGCATTTCTTGTTTCAGAAGCTACATACCTAACAGTTGAATACCTTATATCTTCCGCGCTAAAATCAGGATCTTCTTCCTTTGTTGGTGGGTCTTTAGCTATTATAGCATTTTTAAATCCGGCTTTCTCAAAAGCACTATTCCAATCCTCAATTCCCATTTTAAAATACTTTCTCCATTTCATAGGGGTCGCTGGATCTAAATAGTAAACAATAGGCTTAACTGGCTCTACCAATTCTCCTCTGCTATAAGCATCCAAATCAGATGGCTCTAACTTCCATCGTCTAATTAAACTAAATTTTTCAGATTTTAAGGCTTCTGAACTGTAGTTAATCTTTTCTGTAGTAAACCACCCTACTCGTTCATCCTCATACCTTATTTTCATTAGATCTTTGGGAAGAGCAATTATAGAATGATTTATTTGAAAGCTAAATGACTTTGTTTGATTACTCCTTGGTGCTTTATTAGCGTTAAAGGTAAGTGTGTGTAATATTTCAGTATTTTCAGGAAAGCTTTTAGCAGAATCAATGAAACTTCTTTTTTTATCAACCCCACCAATTTTATAATTCTCCTTATCTGTAGATCGTATAATGTTAAAGCCAGGTGAATCAGCCATAAAGTAATTTGTAACATCAATTAGATATGAATCCTCATCAGAGTTCTTGATTTCAAATGCAGCTAAAATAGGTTTGAAATTATTTTCAGAAACACTTATAGAAATTGGATCATTTTCATTAGCTATGTTTGAATAGCTAACCTCTTTTAATAAAATTTTTTGACCTTGTTTTACAAAAATTATTACATGCTCAGCAGTCTTTGATCCAGCATTTAGATATGCAGAATAATTTGCAGGAATTTGTGCAAACCTAGTAACTACTAACAGCTCACTTTCAAGTAAACTTTTACTTATTTCAAAATATAATTCGTTTTTATTATTTTGGTAAGTTGTAATCAACCCTTTATTCACTTTCATATCTAAAGTGATAGAATCAATTATTTTAAGAGGCTTATCTATACTTGATTTTTGCCCATAAAAGCTAAAGCTAGTAATTAGGCTTAAAATTATTATTAATCTCATTTTATTGTTTTAGTTTAACTTAAAATATATCTTTTCTTTATCTAATTCATCTAATAATTCTTGAGATATATTTACTTTTTTATTTTCACTAACCATATCTAACTTGATTTTTTCCTCATCATCATAAACGACAAAATTTAGCCTATGATCTCCTTTAAAGTTATCTATTATTTGATTTAACCTATCTAACTTGTTGCTATCTATTTCATTAAGTTTTAATTGAATTGATAACTTTTTCGCAAATGAATCTAACACATCGTGCAATAATTTAAAGCTGTTAAATTGTATTCTAGGATCACTTTTTTTACCTGTCTCTCTGTTTTGCCAACCTTCTTTGATTAGGGCTTTAACAAATAGGAAATTATTTATAATTAGAAAATGCTTAAACTTCAAGTAATCTTCACCAAAAATTCTAAATTCATATGAGTCTAGATAATCTTCGATAATAAATGAAGCCCAACCCTTGCCTTGCCTGCTAATTCTATGCTCCACTTCAGTCAGAATGCCTCCAAATGCTAATTCTTTATTAATATAGTTCTCGATATTTTTAAATGCAGTCACGTTTGAATTACAAAATGTGTTCATTTCAATTTTAAAGTCATCCAAAGGGTGTCCTGAAATATATATTCCAACAACCTCTTTTTCCCTAGCTAATTTTTCTAATGGATCCCACTCTGTACAACTTGGGATGACAGGTTCTGAAAATTGTATTTCACTAGAATCTTCAAACAAGCTAACTTGAGCAGAATTAATATTTTCTTGATATTTAGCAGCATGCCGAATTGTTTTTTCTAAAAATGTAATTCCATCTCCTTCATCATTAAAATATTGGGCTCTGTGAACATTGTTAAAGCAGTCAAAAGCACCAGCTGCAGCTAAATTATCAAACGCTTTTTTATTAGCAGCTCTAAGATCAATTCTTTTGGCAAGATCAAAAATTGAGTTATAATTGCCATCTTTTTTTCTATTAGTAACAATCGTAGCTACTGCATTTGCTCCTACACCCTTTACAGCTCCCATACCAAATCTAATTTCATTTTTTTTATTTACAGAAAATTTGTAGTATGATTCGTTAACATCAGGTCCTAGCACATTCAATTTCATACGCTTACACTCTTCCATAAAAAAGGTGACTGATTTAATATCATTCATGTTATTAGATAATACTGCTGCCATATATTCAGCTGGATAATTTGCTTTTAAATAGGCAGTTTGATATGCAATCCAAGCGTAACAAGTTGAGTGAGATTTATTAAACGCATAACTAGCAAATGCCTCCCAATCTTTCCATATTTTTTCTAGCTTATCAACATTTAGCCCTTTTTCAGAAGCTTGAGATAAAAATTTGGGCTTCATTTTATCAAGAACAGACTTTTGCTTTTTACCCATCGCCTTTCTTAAAACATCTGCCTCACCTTTGGAAAAGTCTGCTAGTTTTTGTGATAACAACATTACTTGCTCCTGGTAAACTGTTATACCATACGTCTCTTTTAAATACTCTTCCATTTCTGGCAAGTCATATTCAATTTTTTCATCTCCATGTTTACGATTAATAAAACTTGGAATATATTCCATTGGACCTGGCCTATAAAGTGCATTCATAGCAATTAAATCGTCGAAAACAGTAGGCTTTAGATCCTTAAGATGTTTTTGCATTCCGGCAGACTCATATTGAAAGACACCTACAGTTTCTCCCTTTTGAAATAATTCAAAAGTTTTGTCATCATCTAACGGAAAACTATCTGGATCAAGAGTAATAGAATGTTTAGCCTTCACAATTTTTACAGTGCTTTTAATAAGAGACAGTGTCTTTAAACCTAAAAAATCCATTTTTAATAAACCAGCTTGTTCAACTACTGAATTATCAAACTGAGTTACATAAAGGTCTGAGTCTTTCGCAGTAGCTACTGGAACAAAATTGGTGATATCATCTGGTGTAATAATCACTCCACAAGCATGAGTTCCTACGTTTCTTACTGAGCCCTCTAGAATTCTTGCTTGAGTAATAGTTTCAGCTTCTAAATCATCCCCCTCAGAGATATTTAAAAGTTGATTAACCTTATCTAAATCTTCAGGCCTAAACTCTGATCTTAGTTTATTTGTCTCTGTCTCAAATATTGTTTTTAGTTTAGACATGTTTGGAACTAACTTAGCCAATCTATCCGCGTCATTTAGTGGCAAATCTAAAACTCTTGCAGTGTCTCTAATAGATGATTTTGCTGCCATTGTTCCGTAAGTAATAATTTGAGCAACTTGGGTATCACCATACTTATTTATCACATAATCCATGACCTTTCCACGACCCTCATCATCAAAATCAATATCAATGTCAGGCATACTAACCCTGTCTGGGTTAAGGAATCTTTCAAAAAGTAAATCGTACTTAAGGGGGTCAATATTGGTTATCCATAAACAATAAGCAACTACGGAACCAGCAGCCGAACCCCTTCCTGGACCTACAGAGACATCCATTTTTCTTGCTTCTCTTATAAAATCCTCAACAATCAAAAAATAGCCAGGATATCCAGTCTTTTCAATTGTTTTTAATTCAAAATCTAGACGCTCAATAAGTTTATCTGTTAATTCAGAATATCTTTTTTTAGCGCCTACATATGTTAAATGTCTTAAATAGTTATTCTCGCCTCTTTTGCCCAAATCCGCTAAATCATTCGGATCTTCAAATTCACTTGGGATATCAAATTTAGGAAGTAAAACATCTCTTGCGAGTGAGTAAACTTCAGTTTTATCTATAATTTCTTGAATATTAGTAATAGATTCAGAACAGTCTGCAAATAGAGACTTCATTTCATCTGAAGATTTATAATAATACTCATGGTTTGGTAATCCGTATCTAAAACCTCTGCCTCTACCAATAGGAGTAGATTGTTTTTCGCCATCTTTTACGCACAATAATATATCATGCGCATTAGCATCTTGTTTTTCACTGTAATAAGTATTATTAGTTGCGATTAATTTAACTTCATGACTTATAGAAAATTTCTTAATAACTTCATTAACCACTTTCTCATCTTCCTGATTATGATCCATTATTTCTAGATAAAAATCACTACCAAAATTATTTTTCCACCATAATAAAGACTCTTCGGCTTGCTTTTCACCTATATTTAGTATTTTACTTGGAATTTCGCCATATAAATTACCACTTAAGACTATTAAGTCTTCCTTATATTTTAAAATTAGATTTCTGTCAATTCTAGGTACATAATAAAACCCTTTAGTATATGCTAAAGAAGATAACTTTGCTAAATTTTGATAACCATTTTTATTTTTTGCCAATAATACTATTTGATAACCATAATCTTTAAAAGATTTGTTTAGATGGTCTTCACAAACATAAAATTCACAACCTAAAATAGGTTTTATTAGAGATTTTTTTTTGTCACTTTCTTCTTCTGTAAGCTTTGAATTATCTATTGATATCTGATCGTTATGTCTATTAACTTCATTTACAAACCTAAAAGAGCCCATCATATTGGCATGATCTGTTAATGCAACAGCTGGCATATTGTGTTTAGAAGTAGTCTTTATTAATTCCTTAATACTAATAGTGGATTGGAGTACTGAAAACTGAGAATGATTATGTAGGTGAGCAAAATTTGAATTTAAAAGGTCTTTGGATATTTTAGATTTATCAACAGCAAAACTAATCTTGTTTTTATTTAATTCATCCTTTAATAATGCTGATTGCTTTTTTAAATTAATATGATTTATTCCCTCAGGCTGAATCTTAGATGGATTTTGTTTTGCAAAATCAGAATAATAACTGTCGGCTTGAACTAGCTCTTGTAAAGAATAATTTTTTATTCTAATTAATTCTAAAAAACATCTAGTAGTCGCCTCAACGTCAGCAGTGGCATTGTGTGCGTCTGAAAATGAAGTTGAAAATAAAAAAGAATACAATTCAGTTAAAGTAGGGAACTTATATTTACCACCTCTACCTCCTGGAATCTTACACAAAGTTGCTGTTTTTTCGTAACATGTGTCTAGAATTTTAGAGACATCCAAATTATTTTTAATTTTTTGTCTATAAAATTCACTCCCCATTATATTTAAATCAAACTTTACATTGTGACCAATAATAAATTTTGAGTTTTTTACAGCTTCGTTAAATTGATTTAATACATCTAAAAGGTCATGACCATCTCTTTGAGCTAATTCCGTAGAGATACCGTGAATTTTTTGTGAATCGTAAGGAATATTGTAACCTTCTGGTTTAATTAAGAAATCTTTAGTTTCTATACAATTACCAAAACTATCATGTACCTGCCAAGCTAATTGAACACAACGTGGCCAATTATCAGTATCTGAAACAGGGGCATTCCATTTTTTTGGGAGGCCTGTAGTTTCTGTATCGAAAATTAAGTACATTAATTAATCAGTTGTTTGAGTTAATGGAAGTCTATAGAAAATTCCTTTGGATACATTTACTGTTAATTCACCTGAAGAATCATACGCATTAAATGTAAATGTTCCACTAATTTTTGAATCGGAGCTTATTTCATTAATTGAAATTTCACCATCGCTAAAATAAGCTATACTTGCTATACCATCGTTTAATGTGGAATATTGAATTGTGTCTTGATAAGTAGCTTCACCAATAATATTATCTCTAAGATCATAAACACCAGTTGACAATGAAGGGAATTTTAAACTAATAGAGGAATTAAAATCATTTCCAGTAATTATTCCTTCTCCTAAGGCATTGGTTGAGAAATTAAAATTAATAGCTTCCCAATATTCAACTCCGTTAATTGTTGATTGAAATGCTGGAATCCTGTCTTCAATTTCAGATGTACAACTTGAAATAATCAGAAATAAACACGAAAAGTAGATGATTTGTTTCATAAAAATAAAATATTTACATAAAAGTAAAACAAAAAAACAAAAGATTTAATTAGAATTAGAAAATATTATTATATTTGCGCTCTCATTAATAACGGAGGTCGAGAACCCCATAAATTAATTTATTATGCCAGTAAAAATTAGATTACAAAGACACGGTAAGAAAGGAAAACCTTATTATTGGATTGTTGCAGCCGATACTAGAGCAAAAAGAGACGGTAAATATTTAGAAAAATTAGGTAGTTACAACCCTAATGTCAACCCACCTTTAATTGAATTAAACATTGATAGTTCGGTAAAGTGGCTTCAAAACGGAGCACAACCTACTCATACAGCTAGAAATATTTTATCCTATAAAGGAGTAATGCTTAAGCATCACTTGTTAGGTGGAGTTTCAAAAGGAGCTCTAACTAGCGAAGAAGCTGAAGTAAAGCTAACAGCTTGGATGGAAGAAAAAGAAACTAAAATAGACTCAAAAATTAGCTCTCTTGTAAAAGAAGAAGCTAGTAAGAAATCTAAAGAACTAGAAGCTGAGAAATTAGTAAATAAGGCAAGAGTAGATGCACAAGTATCTGCAGTTCAAGAGGCTGTTGCTGCTGAAGAAGCTGTTGCTGCTGAAGAAGCTGTTGCTGCTGAAGAAGCTGTTGCTGCTGAAGAAGCTCCTGCTACTGTGCTGCTGGAGAAGCTCCTGCTACTGAAGAAGCTGTTGCTACTAAAGAAGCTCCTGCTGCTGAAGAAGCTCCTGCTACTGAAGAAGCTGTTGCTACTAAAGAAGCTCCTGCTGCTGAAGAAGCTCCTGCTACTGAAAAATAAAGTATTTTTAAAAAAACATTTAATACATTTATAACCTGCTAACCAAAATTAGCAGGTTTTTTTATATGAAAGATTATTACTACTTAGGAAAAGTTACTAAAAAGTTCAGCTTCAAAGGGGAGGTGTTAGTCAAAATTGATACGGATCAACCAGACTTATATAAAAAAATTAAAACTCTATTTATTTTTCATGATAATAAGCTAAACATTTATAACATAGAAATAATTAGATTCCATAAGGAAAATGTACTTAGATTGAAATTTGAAGGAATAAGTAATGAAGTTGAAGCAAACAAAATAATTAATAGTGATGTGTTTTTACCTTTAAGCCATTTACCAGTATTAAGTGGAAATAAGTTTTATTATCACGAGGTAATAGATTTTACAATTATCGATGATGTTTTTGGAGAAATAGGAAAGATAACTAGTATCAGAGAAAATAACTCTCAAGATCTTTTTATTGTTAATCACAAAAATGAAGAAGTGTTAATACCAATACATGATGAATTTATAAAAAAAGTAGATAGATTAAAGTCACAAATAATAGTAAAAACTCCAGATGGCCTTATAGATCTGTATATAAATTCATAAAAAATAATTTAACTTGCATTAATAATCACTCAAAATAAATGAATTTAAACTTCAATATTAACTCTGATATTAGCAAAGCAGAAACTTTGCCCGCAAGTTTTTATAAAAACCCTCAGTTATTTGAATTAATTAAAGAAAAAATATTTTTAAAAAGTTGGCATTGGATTGGAGATGAAAACTTAGTTAAAGAAAAAAACTCTCTACACCCATTTGTGCTATTAGAAGAATATTTAGATGAACCTTTATTGCTGTCTAAAAAAGTTAATGATAGTATAATGTGTTTGTCAAATGTTTGTACTCATAGAGGTAACTTACTAATTTTAGAGCCGTGTAAATCAACGAAGATAAGATGCATGTACCACGGAAGAAGATTTAATAATAATGGAGATTTTGAGTTTATGCCTGACTTTGAACAAACTAAAGATTTTCCAAGACAATGTGACAACCTTCATAGTTACTCAGTAAAAACTTGGAATAAATTAATTTTTGTTGGTATTAATCCAATTATTGACTTTAATAAAGTGATTGATATTATGGAAAGCAGGGTTGGGTTTTTACCCTTAAATAAATCATTATTTGACTCTTCTCTTTCTCAAGATTTTTCAATTGATGCTCACTGGGCTTTATATTGTGATAATTATTTAGAAGGCTTTCACGTTCCTTTTGTTCACAAAGATTTAAACGAAATACTAGATTATAACAGCTACGAAACTGAAATCTATGAGCATTGCAATCTGCAAATCGGCTACAGCAATCAAAAAGATGATTGCTTCATTTTTCCAAAAAATCACAAAGATTATGGTAAAAATATTGCCGCATATTATTTTTGGATATTTCCAAATATGATGTTTAATTTTTACCCTTGGGGACTATCAATTAATATTGTAAAACCCGTTGGAATAAAATTGACTAAAATTGAATTTAGATCTTATGTATTTGATAAATCTAAACTAAACCAAGGCGCAGGAAGTGATTTAGGTAAAGTTGAAAAGGAAGATGAGTTTGTAGTCCAGAACGTACAGAAAGGAATAAACTCAGCTTTTTACAAATCTGGAAGGTATTCCGCTACAAAAGAAAAAGGAGTTCATCATTTTCATTACTTATTATCAAAAATATTAGCTACTTAATTTCTTGGCTTAATAGTAAAAAAAAATTATCTCGAATACTATAAATTAACAAGCTTTGTTTATTTTTGTAAAACAAAATAAAACATTTATGAAACCAGATTTATTTGAAGCTCCAGATTATTATAATTTAGATGAATTACTAACTGAAGAGCACTTATTAGTTCGTGATGCAGCTAGAGAGTGGGTGAAAAGAGATGTTAGTCCAATTATTGAAGAGTACGCTCAAAAAGCTGAGTTCCCTACTCAAATTGTAAGTGGTTTAGCAAATATTGGTGCGTTTGGACCATACATCCCTGAAGAGTATGGTGGTGCTGGACTAGATTATATTTCTTATGGATTGATTATGCAAGAAATAGAAAGAGGAGATTCAGGAGTTAGGTCAACAGCCTCTGTTCAATCTTCACTTGTAATGTTCCCAATATGGAAATATGGAAACGAAGAACAAAAAATGAAGTTTTTACCTAAACTAGCCTCTGGCGAGTGGATGGGATGTTTTGGATTAACTGAACCTGACCATGGGTCTAATCCCTCAGGTATGGTGACGAATTTTAAAGATAAAGGAGATCACTATTTACTAAATGGAGCTAAAATGTGGATTTCAAACTCACCAATTGCTCAAGTTGCAATTGTATGGGCCAAAAATGAAGAAGGTAGAATACACGGATTAATCGTGGAAAGAGGTATGGAAGGATTTTCTACGCCCGAAACGCATAACAAATGGTCTCTAAGGGCAAGTTCAACAGGTGAATTAATATTTGACAATGTAAAAGTTCCAAAGGAAAATATTTTACCCAATAAATCTGGACTTGGCGCTCCCCTAGGTTGTTTAGATTCTGCTAGGTACGGAATTGCATGGGGTGCAATTGGAGCTGCCATGGATTGTTATGATACTGCATTGAGATACTCAAAGGAAAGAATACAATTTGGAAAACCGATAGGTGGATTTCAACTGCAGCAAAAAAAATTATCTGAAATGATTACCGAAATAACAAAAGCTCAATTATTGGCTTGGAGATTAGGTGATTTAAAGAATAAAGGTAAGGCAACTACTGCCCAGATATCAATGGCTAAAAGGAATAATGTAGAAATGGCTATTAAAATTGCAAGGGAATCAAGACAAATTTTAGGTGGTATGGGAATATCAGGCGAATATTCTATAATGAGACATATGATGAATTTAGAAAGTGTAATAACTTATGAAGGAACTCATGACATTCATCTACTAATCACTGGCTTAGATATCACAGGTTTAAACGCATTTAAATAAACTTAAATGTCAGTTGATCAAATCAATCAATCAATTCAATTATTAAGAGAAGATTTACTAAATCACAGCTTGTACTCAAAAATTAAGAATATAAATGATTTACAAAAATTTGTAGAGACTCATATTTTTGCAGTTTGGGATTTTATGTCACTTTTGAAATCATTACAATCACAATTAACATGTACAAATACTCCCTGGTTACCGAATAAAAATTCAAAAACTGCATATTTAATTAATGAAATTGTTCTTGCTGAAGAAACGGATATTAATCAAGTTGGTGAAAGAAAGAGTCATTACGAGCTATACTTAGAAGCTATCAAAAGTTTTGGAGCAGATACTAATGATATTGATTTATTCTTGAATAAATTAAAGAATGAAGATATTTTTAGTGCAATTAATTCTTTAAACGTCCCAAAAGAGGTTAAATATTTTTTAGAATTCACGTTTAAGATAATTGAAGAAGGAAAACCTCATAAAGTTGCAGCAGCTTTCACATTTGGTAGAGAAAACCTTATTCCAAGTATGTTTACAGCAATATTAAAAAACTTTCAAAAGAATTTTCCTGATCAAGATATTTCAAAATTAATATACTACTTTGAAAGACATATTGAATTAGATGAAGATGAACATGGACCTATGGCTCTGGAAATGGTCACAGAATTAGCAGGAAATGATCCAGAAAAATGGCAAGAAATTGAAGAGGTTTCTGTAGAAGCACTAAAAAAAAGGATTGGGTTATGGAACTCAATTGAAAGTATTATTATAAATAAAAAGGTTTTAGTTTAAATGAAAAAAATAATCGCATACATTATTATTTTTAGTGTATATAGTTGTGATATTTTTCAAGACGCAGAAGACATGGGTATTTTTCCGACTAATTACAAAATACTCTCCTTAGGAGATAGTTATACTATTGGTCAGAGTGTTTGTGATGAATGTAACTTTCCAATACAATTAAAAGACTCACTTCAAATCGAATTAAGCAGAGATACTATAAATGTTGAAATTATTGCAGTCACAGGCTGGACGACAACTTCTTTAATTAATAACTTAGAACCAATAATTGAAAACGACAGTTTAGATAATATTTTTAAAAATAACGATTTAGTAACTTTATTGATTGGGGTAAATAATCAATATCAAAATAAACCTTTTGAAGTTTATGAAGAAGAGTTTCCTGAATTAGTAAATACCGCTATTTCACTTACTAAATCACAAAGTAACTCAGATGTTATCGTTATCTCGATTCCTGATTATGCGTTTACTCCTTATGGACAATCAGGGCCAAATCCATCTATTACTAGCCAAGAAATCGATATGTATAACAGTTTTGCAGAAAACTATTGTTTAGAAAATAATATCACATATATTAATATAACAGATATAACTAGGCTTGGTTTAACTATGCCAGAATTAGTTGCTAGTGATAACCTTCATCCATCAGGAATTGCTTATAAGAAATTTGTTGAGAGAATTTTTCCTGAAGCGATATATAAACTACTAGATTAACTTTCAGGTGCTATTTTTATTCTTAAATTATCAAGGTTAGTTGATATAGGAATTTGACAAGACAATCTGCTGTTTTTTTCTAAATAAAAAGCCTCTGATAACATCGCCTCTTCATCATCAGATTTTGGTATCAAATCATGTTCAGACTCTATATAACATTGACAAGAAGCACACATAGCCATTCCTCCACACACTCCAATTGAAGCTTCATTTTCAATTTCGTGAATTTTAATTAATTCCATTAAATTTATAGACATGTCTGTAGGTGCAATTACATCATGAATAGTACCTTTTCTATCAGTAATAAATATATTTATGTCATTTTCACTCACTATGAAATAGTTTTAATAACAGCTTTTACGGCCTTTTTATGCGACCCATCAAATCCTTCAACACCTGAAACTGTAGTATACTTTAAAAGGAATTTTTTGTTAGGGTTTAAAATCTTGAAAGCAGATTGACACATTAAAGCCGCTTCATGAAATCCACACAATATTAATTTAAGTTTCCCTGGGTAAGTATTAACATCTCCGATTGCATAAATTCCAGGAATATTAGTTTGATAATCTAAAGAATTATTTACTTTGATTGCATTTTTTTCAATATCTAGACCCCAACTAGAAATCGGACCAAGTTTTGGTGAGAGACCAAAAAGCGGAATGAAAAAATCAGTCTGAATATCCTGTGTAGATTTATCAGAGTTTTGAATAGTAATTGACTCTAAATTGTTTTCTCCATTTAAACCAATCACTTCAGCTGGAGTAATAATTTTGATTTTATCCAAATTCTTTAATTGCTGAACTTTATCTACTGAGTCAAGAGCTCCTCTAAATTCATTTCTCCTATGTATTAAGGTAACCTCCGATGCTATTTTACATAAGACAACTGCCCAATCGAGTGCAGAATCACCTCCACCAGCAATCACTATCTTTTTATCCTTAAATAAGTTAGGTTCTTTAATGAAATACTCAAGACCAAATCCTTCAAATTTACTAATATTATCTATAAGTGGTTTTCTAGGTTCAAAACTCCCTAGTCCTCCAGCAATAACAACTACTGGCGCTGTATGCTTAGTTCCTTTATCTGTTGTTACGATAAAGGAATTATCTTCTTGTTTATCAATGGTCATTGCTCTTTCTCCTAAAGTAAATCCAGGTTGAAATTGAGAACACTGTTCCATTAATTTATCAACTAAATCATCTGCTAATATCTCAGGGTAAGCTGGAATATCATATATGGGTTTTTTAGGGTATATTTCAGAACACTGCCCTCCTGGTTTAGGTAAAATATCAATTAAATGACATTTCATTTTTAACAGACCTGCTTCAAAAACGGCAAATAGACCAACGGGGCCTGCTCCAATAATTAGAATATCAGACTTTACCATTTAAGATTCAATATTAATTACATTCTCAATTTCTGGAGCATGTTTTTTTATAGTCATTTCAACTCCTGACTTTAGTGTCATTTGATTTATACTGCACGTAGAACAAGCTCCTTCTAGCCTGACCTTAACAGTACTGTTATTGATTTCAATAAGCGAAATATTACCACCATCTCTTTGGAGAAATGGTCTAATTTCGTCTAAGGCATTTTCAATTTTTTCTTTAATAGTGTCAGACATAATAATTAATTTATTTGTTAACTGCTGAACAACCTGCCATGGTTGTAATTTTAATTGCTTCTGAATCTGGAAGGTCTTTGTTTCTTTTGACTACTTCAGCGACAATCTTTCGTGTAATAACCTTAAGGTCTTTACTAACCTCTGTATCCTCTTGCATAGCTACAGGTCTTCCAAAATCACCTGCTTCTCTAACACTTTGCTCAATAGGGATACAGCCTAAAAAGGGAACCTTTAAATCCTCTGCTAAATTCTTGGCTCCATCTTTTCCAAATAAATAATATTTATTATTTGGAAGTTCCTCAGGTGTAAAATAAGACATGTTTTCTACAATACCTAAGACAGGTACATTGATTAGTTCTTGTTTAAACATAGCAACTCCTTTTTTAGCATCTGCTAAAGCAACATTTTGAGGAGTACTGACAATGACAGCACCTGTAATTGGTAATGCTTGTAATATACTTAAATGAATATCTCCAGTTCCTGGCGGTAAGTCTATGACTAAAAAGTCTAACTCACCCCAATTAGCATCAAAAATCATTTGGTTTAAAGCCTTAGAGGCCATGGGACCTCTCCATATTACAGCTTGATCTGGTTTAGTGAAAAAACCAATAGAAAGTATTTTTACTCCATAGTTAGTAACGGGTTCCATTTTACTTTTACCATCTACTAATACTGATTTTGGCCTTTCGTCTACAATATCAAACATTATAGGAATAGAAGGACCATAAATATCTGCATCTAGTAGACCTACTTTAAATCCCATTTTCGCAAGTGAAACAGATAAGTTCGAAGTTACAGTAGATTTACCAACACCACCCTTACCTGAAGCAATAGCAATAATATTTTTAATTCCCGATATTTTTTTTGATTCTATTTTTTTAATTGGCTTGTCAGCAGAAGTTTTCTTGAAATTAATTTTTACTTTAATTCCTGAACTTAGTTCAGAATTTAAAGATTCCTTAATCTCCAATTCAGCTTTTTTCTTAGCCTGAAGTGTAGGATTAGAAATATTTACATCTAAAATAATTTCATTAGAAAAATTAACAAGATTAACAAAAATACAATTGTCAATATTTGCATCTTGAAGTCTTTTAAGTATTTCAGTTTTACTAATTTTCAAAGTCTATTGTTATTTATGCAAATATAGTGCGAAAACTTGATTTTAATAAATGTATTAGACTTATAGTTCAATACTAGGATCCCAGTATAAAGTATCAAAATTTAACACCTTATTATCAACTATACAAATCCCCTCATTTTCTAGAAGTTCCTTCATTAAATTAGAGCCAAAAAAATGATGCTTTCCAGTTAGTAAACCGACTCTATTAACAACTCTATGAGCAGGGATTTCTGACATATTATGTGAGGAATTCATTGCATAGCCTACAGCTCTTGAACTTTTTGCAGAACCTAAGTATTTAGCAATGGACCCGTAATTTGTAACTCTTCCATAAGGGATTAATTTAACTACCGAATAAACCTTTTGAAAAAAATTATCTTGACTAGACTTCAAGTTATTGGATTTTAAATTTAATATATGTGATAGGCTTGTCTTCTTTTAAAAATAAGGATTCGTAATGAGTTTTTATATCTGTCACCTCTTTTGGACTACCTTCTCTTTTATAAATATCGTGATTTGAATATATTATTTCAGCGCCATCCATAGCTTGTAAAAGGCCTAGAGTGTAACCATGCAAAAATTCACTATCTGTTTTAAGATTTACAAATCCGTCATTATTTAATATTATTTTGTATTTATTTAAAAAATCCAAATTGGTTAGTCTATGTTTTGTTCTTTTATAAGTAATTTGAGGGTCTGGAAATGTAATCCATATTTCAGATATTTCATTTTTTTCGAAAAGACATTCTACAAGTTCTATTTGGGCTCTAATAAATTTAACATTGATAATTTTATTTTCTATTGCGGTTTTTGCCCCTCTCCAAAATCTTGCACCTTTAATGTCGATACCAATAAAATTTATATTAGGATTGTTTTTTGCAAGTTCTACTGAGTACTCTCCTTTACCACATCCTAACTCTAAAATAATTGGATTACTATTATTGAATATTTTTTCAGACCAACTTCCCTTAAATTCAAAAGAATTAGAAAGTAATTCCTCTCTAGTTGGTTGAAAGACATTATTAAAATTGTCGTTTTCTTTAAATTTTTTTAATTTATTTTTACTACCCAAAACCTCAAATTTTTATGCAAAGAAATAATAATAAATTCTTAAAAAGAAAATAAAGTAGACTAATTTACACATTTGGATAAAGTAAAAGAAAACTCACTTCCAATGCCTAATTTAGATTCAATGTATATATTCTCATTATGAGCATCTATTATATGCTTCACAATTGAAAGGCCCAAACCAGACCCTCCTTGTTTTCTAGATCCACTTTGGTCAACTCTATAAAATCTTTCAAAAAGTCTAGGCAAGTGATCATTCAAAATTCCTTCTCCGTTATCTGTAACTCTAACTATTAATTTCTCAGTTGTTAAACTTTCTAAACTGATTTCTGTAGTCCCTTTAAAAGTTCCATATTTGATAGAGTTAATGATAAGGTTTGTTATAACTTGATGAATCTTATCCCTATCTGCATTTACTAAAATAGATTCTGAATAATCTTTGTTAAAAATTAATTTAATTTCCTTTTTTTGTGCTTGAATTTCCAATTGATCAAAAATATTTTTTATAAGTTCATTTAAATCAAAACTGCTTACTTCTAAATTAAGTGAACCAGACTCTAACTTAGTGATCATATCTAAATCCTTTATAATATAAATCAATCTTTCTACACTAATTTGTGCCCTATTTAAAAACTTATGTCTTAGTAACTCATTTTCCGCGGCACCGTCTATCAGATTCTCAATATATCCTTGGATAGTAAAAATTGGAGTTTTTAACTCATGTGCTACATTGCCTATAAACTCTTTTCTAAACTCTTCTTGAACTTTTAAATTTTCAATCTCCAGTTTTTTATCTTTACTAAACTCATTGATATTTTGCATTAAAGAGTTCATATCAGTAGTAACATTAGGCTTAGATAAAGATATTGAATCAATAATGTTTAAATCTTTATAAAGGTTTTTAATCTTTACATAAATAAAAGCTTCAATTCTTGACTGAATTATTAAAAAAGAGATTATGAAAATTAAAGTTACAAGTAAACCAAGTTGAAAGTAATATTGATTTAATAAAGAATACAGAAAGAGAATAGCTCCTACTATAAGAAGTATAATTGAAGAAATTGCAAAAGATGTTTTAATTGCAAAAGAATAAGAGTTTTTAAATTTAAAGGACATTAGCTTACAAACTTATAACCGACCCCTTTAATAGTTTTAAAAAAAGAGTCTCCGATTTTTTCTCTGAGTTTTCTGATATGTACATCAATAGTTCTATCTCCAACTATAACATCACTACCCCAAACAACATCTAAAATCTTATCCCTTGTGAAAACTTTATTAGGGCTTGATGTTAACAAATATAGCAATTCAAACTCCTTTCTTGGTAACGAAATATCAATACCTTTAAGTTTAACAGAATATTTTGATCTATCAATAATTAAATTATTGTGATAAATAATCTGTTGACTAATATCTGATTTTGTTCTTCTAAGTAAAGATTTAACCTTACTTAATAATATTTTTGGCTGGATAGGTTTTGTTATATAATCATCAGCACCAGCATCAAAACCAGCTATTAGAGAAAAGTCCTCTGATCTAGCGGATAAAAAAGTAATAATTACGTTTTTTAAATTATTAGATTTTCTAATATGCTTACAAGCCTCAATTCCATTCATTTCAGGCATCATTAAGTCCATAATTATTAAATCTGGATTTTCTTTCTCGGCCATTTCAATAGCTTGACGACCATTTTTAGCTTTACATACTTGATAACCAGCACATTCAAGCGGGTAAGAAATGATTTCTAAGATGTCAGGCTCATCGTCAACGAGTAATATTTTATAAACTTCATTCAAATTATTACATTTAATTTTTCACAAATATATAAACTAAAATTTTTTATAAATTTAAATTATTAATTGAAAATATTAGCTGATTTTTTAAAAAAGTAGCAAAAATTATATTGATTTTTTTTAATTTTAAATACTTTTGGGTGTATGATAGATTCTAAAAATATTTTTAAAATAAATAGCGATGAGCAGTTTGAGTCAATGGCAATTGAAGTCTTCAAGTTTCAATTTCACAATAATGATGTTTACAGATCATTTTGTGATTTAATGAACAAAACTCCTTCGGATGTTACTAGTTCAGATCAAATACCTTTTTTACCAATAAGGTTTTTTAAATCGCATAAAGTATTAAGTTCTAATGAAGGGGTTGAGGAAAGATTTATTAGTAGTGGAACGACTAATAGTAATTTAAGCATACATCACATTACAGACTTAGGCCTATATGAGTCAAGTTTCGAGAATTCATTTAAATACTTTTTTGGAGATATAAAAGACTACACTATTTTAGCCCTACTCCCTTCTTATCTAGAGAACAAAAATTCATCATTAATATATATGGTGGATAAATTAATAAAAAAAACAAAGAAAAAAAATAGTAGCTTCTATCTAAATAATTATGTAGAGTTAAAAGAAAAATTACTAGAATTAAAAAATGAAAAAGTTATTCTAATTGGTGTTACATATGCCTTATTAAATTTAATTGAACAGTTCAATTTTGAGTTACCTAACCTTACTATAATTGAAACAGGTGGGATGAAAGGTAGAAGGAAAGAAATGATAAGAAATGAACTGCATTCAAAATTAATAAAAGGTTTTAAAAGTAACTTAATTTGTAGTGAATATGGGATGACTGAACTTCTCTCTCAGGCATACTCGGTTAGCGATGGAGTTTTTCAATGCCCACCATGGATGAAGATTTACATTAGAGAACCTCAAGACGCCTTATCCTTTAAAAAAAATGGAGTAACCGGCGGAGTTAATGTAATTGATTTAGCAAATATTAATTCGTGTTCTTTTATTGCAACAGAAGATTTGGGTAAAAAAAGTGATGACGGTAAGTTTGAAATACTTGGCAGATTTGACAATTCTGATATACGTGGTTGTAATTTGTTGGAATAAACTTATGTGAACTTTATAATGAAAGTACTTCTTTTACCTTTGTTAATTATCACATATTTATCATTAATTAAGTCCTTGTTTTCAACTAAATAATCTTCTTTAACTTTAGATTTATTTATTGAAATTGAATTTTCACTGAGTGACCTTCTTGCGTCAGAATTTGATTTTAAAAACTCAGTTTTAGACGATAATACAGAAATCATATCAAAACCTTTAACTAACTCGTTTTTAGGCAACTCAACAAAAGGAACTCCTTCAAATATATCTAAAAAGGTGTTTTCGTCAATCGATTCAATATCTTTTTTAAAAGATTTACTGTAAAGAATAGTTGAAGCTAATTCTACCTGCGAAAAAGACTTAGCTGAGTGAACAATTGTAGTTATTTCTTTAGCTAAAGACTTTTGAATCAGTCTTTTATGAGGTTCATTTTTATGAAGAATGACAATATTATTAATTTCTTTTTTAGATAAAAAAGTGAATATTTTAATATACTTTTCAGCATCATCATCACTAGTATTTAACCAATATTGATAAAATTTATATACAGAGGTCTTATTTGGATCTAGCCAAATATTTCCAGTTTCAGATTTGCCAAATTTAGCACCATCAGACTTTGTGATTAAAGGACATGTTAAAGCATACCCTTTTCCAGAGTCAATTCTTCTAATAAGCTCAGTTCCTGTTGTAATATTACCCCATTGATCACTTCCACCCATTTGAATAGTACAATTATAGTTTTTGTGCAAATGTAAAAAATCATATCCCTGAATTAACTGGTAAGTAAACTCAGTGAAACTCATTCCTGAAGAGGATTCTGAAGATATTCTATTTTTGACAGAATCTTTAGACATCATATAGTTTACAGAAATATGCTTACCAATATCACGTGTAAATTCTAAGAAAGAAAATTTATTCATCCAATCAAAATTATTTAAAATAACAGCTGAGTTTTTCTCTTTAGAATCAAAGTTTAAAAATTGAGATAACTGCTGTTTTATTGCAGTTTGGTTATTAACCAGGGTTTCTTCATCTAATAAGTTTCTCTCTGCAGATTTTCCTGATGGGTCACCTATCATACCTGTGGCTCCACCAATTAAAGCAATTGGTTTATGTCCAGATCTTTGAAAATGAGCTAGTAAAATAATAGGCACTAAACTACCTATATGAAGAGAGTTTGATGTAGGATCAAAACCGGTATAAGAAACTCTAATCGAATCACTTAAGTGATCTTCAATTCCAGGCATTTCGTCATGGATCAAACCTCTCCACCTAATTTCATCAATAAAATTTTTCATCTATTTTTTAATATTTGCTTTAACAAAATAAGTAAAAATTTACAATACTAATTTGTATTAATCAAGTTAATTTTCGTGATACTATCAAATTTTATAGTATCAACTGATATTTTATTTATTTTACTTTCTTTGATTAATTTTTTACTCAACTCACCAGATAATTTTCTTATTATATCAATACTATCATTGATTGATTTTTTATTTTTTTGTAATTTAATTTTTACTTCGTCATAAATAGATTGATATATTTTTAAATCAAAAGAATAGTATTCGTTATTTTTAGCAAAGATTGTACTATCAATTGAATGTTTTTTGAAAATATATTCCTCTGGAATTATTCCATTATTTTCAAGAATGCTTTTATTGACTCCTTTTGCAACGCTAATAAGAGTCATATCATAAATAATATCTGCCATTTTTTCTTGAGAGATCAGATTTACAGGTACTGTTGGATTTTCAATTAGACTATTATTCACACAACCAAACAAAGAAAAAATTATCAGTATATAACTTAGTTTTTTCATCTATTAAATGTCAGTCTTTTACCCCTTGAATCGTTAACAAAAGAAGAGTTATTATATATTAATTTTCCATTTATTATAGTGTGTGAAATTCTAGACTTAAAAGATTTTCCCTCAAAAGGAGACCAACCACACTTATAAAGTATATTATCTTTATTTACAGTCCAAGGATTATTCAAATTGAAAATAACTAAATCAGCATAATACCCTTTTTTAATAAAACCTCTTTTTTCAATTTGAAAAAGAATAGCTGGATTATGACACATTTTTTCAACAATTTTTTCAAGAGAGATTTTGTTATTATGAAATGCTTCTAACATTGCTGGTAACGCATGTTGAACTAAAGGGCCGCCAGATGGGCAATTTAAATAATTAGATTTTTTTTCTTCTTCTGTATGGGGAGCGTGATCTGTTGCTATTACATCTATTCTGTCATCAAGTAATGCTTTCCATAACGCGTCTCTATCACTTGAACTTTTAACTGCTGGGTTCCATTTAATTTTTGAACCAAACTCTTCATAGTCTGAATCAGAGAACCATAAATGGTGTATACAAACCTCTGCTGTAATTTTCTTGTCTTTTAACTTTTTTTTGTTAGAGAAAAGCTTAGTTTCTTCTGCAGTTGAAATATGAAAAACATGTAATCTAGCACCAGTTTTTTTAGCTAATTTTATAGCATTTGATGAGGAAATATAACAAGCCTCTCTACTTCTAATTAAAGGATGAAATTTCATTGGAATATCGTCTCCGTATTTATCAGTATATATTTTTAAATTATTCGTGATAGTAGATTCATCTTCGCAGTGAACAGCGATAAGCATATCTGTTTTAGAAAATATTTTCTCTAAAACATCTAAGTCATCGACTAACATATTTCCTGTAGAGGAACCTAAAAATAACTTTAAAGCTGCAACATTTTTACTGTCTATTTTTAATATCTCATCTAAATTATCATTTGTTCCACCAAACATAAATGAGTAATTAGCATGAGAGTCCTTTGACGCAATATCAAATTTTTTCTCTAACTCTATAACTGTAGTAGCTTGAGGAGAAGTATTTGGCATTTCAATAAACGAAGTAATACCTCCAGCAACCGCAGCTTTAGATTCTGATTTGATATTAGCTTTATGAGTAAGTCCTGGCTCTCTAAAGTGAACTTGATCATCAATTATTCCAGGCATTACAAAGTTGTTTTCAGCATCTATAATTTGTACAGATGAAGATTTTAAACTTATAGAACTAGAGATCTCTTGAATCATTTCATTTTCAATAAAAATATCAGACTTTATGATTTTACCTTCATTAATTATTCTCGCATTTTTAATTAAAATCTGATTCATTATCTAAAATTTGATATTAAGTATTTGTTTTATTCTCATACCGATTACTCCAAAAATTGCTTCTGAAATTATTGTGCTATTTAATTTTGAAACACCATATTTTCTATCAGAAAAAATTATTGGTATTTCCTTTAATTTAAAATTTTTCAAATATGCTTTATATTTCATTTCTATCTGAAATGCATAACCTGTAAATTTAATATTATCTAAGTTAATAGATTCCAAAACTGTTCTCTTATAACATATGTAGCCGGATGTTGAATCTTTTATATGCATATTAGTGATAATCCTAACATATATTGAAGCTGTGTATGATAAAATAATTCTACTTAAGGGCCAGTTAACTACATTAACCCCATTGATATATCTAGAACCAATTGACACATCATAATTGTCTTCAATTATTGGTTTTAACAACCTCGAAATATCCTTAGGATTATGAGAGAAATCAGCATCCATCTCAAACACATAATTAAACTCTCTTTGTAAGGCCCATTTAAAACCTTCAATATAAGCTGTTCCTAAGCCCTCTTTTTTTGATCTTTTTAATAAAGACAATTGTCCTTTAAATCTTGTTTGTAATTCTTGAACTTTTTTAAAAGTAAAATCTGGAGAGTTATCGTCAACAATTAAAATATTTATATCTGAGTATAAATCAAATGTTGAAATAATTATATTATCAATATTTTCAATTTCATTATATGTTGGGATTATAACTAAAACATCCTTCATGAATATATAATTTTAGTAAAAATAGTTATTTAGTAGATTATTTTTGTATAATATTCTTCCTAATTTAGCCAAAATGATTAGAGATTATATATTATTTGATGGATTCACAATTATTATTTTAATAAATATTCTATTAATAACAATTGCCAAATCATTAAATAACTCAAAATTCAATTACTTTCTTCAGATATATTTAAATAATTCATTTATCAAATTTAACTCAAATGAAAATAATTATTTAAATAGTTTTAATAGCTTACTAAATACAAACTTCATCATTTCTTCCAGCCTATTCATAAGCATACTCTACTTTTATAACACATTTGGAAATATTGGATTTGAAATATTCTTATATTTAAAGACTTTACTATATTTTATATTATTTATTTACTCGAAATCATTTCTTCCAGCCTATTCATAAGCATACTCTACTTTTATAACACATTTGGAAATATTGGATTTGAAATATTCTTATATTTAAAGACTTTACTATATTTTATATTATTTATTTACTCGAAGTATTTATTGGAAATAGTGATTGGATGGTCCTTTAAGATAGATAAGTTTGTTACCACATTTAACAAGCAAAGAAATAGCTTCAATAAGTTAATTGGAATAATTATAATTCTTTTGAACTCACTAACTATTTACACTTTCCCAAACTCTTTAGCATTTTTAAAAATCAGTACAATTATTATTGTCATTTTATATATTATTGGCCTTTACAAAGCAGTAAGGTTAAATGATAATTTAGTATTACCAAACATGTTTTATTTTATTTTGTATCTTTGCACTCTTGAAATTCTGCCAATTTTATTTATTATAAATAAGATAGTGTAGTTTCATTCTAAAGGTATACTATATGAAAGTTAAAAATATTCTTGTCTCTCAAACTAAACCTACAGTACCACATTCTCCTTTTTTTGAACTAGAAAAAAGTCAAAAGATAAAAATAGATTTTGAGCCTTTCATTCATGTGATGCCCGTTACTGTAAAAGAAGTTAGATTGCAAAAAATAGATTTAACTATGTTTACTGCTATTATACTAACCAGCAGATATGCCGTAGATCATTATTTTAGGGTATGTGATAAAATGAGGTATAAAGTTCCAGATTCAATGAAGTACTTTTGCCAATCTGAAGTAGTAGCTCTTTATTTGCAAAATCATGTAGTATACAGAAAAAGAAAAATTTATGTTGGATTAAGAAAATTTGAAGATTTATGTCCTTTAATAAAAAAGCATGATACAGAAAGATTTCTTCTTCCTACAACTGATAAGTTAAAAGCTGAAGTACCTATTCTACTAAATGAATTGGACATAAACTGGAGAGAAGCAGTATTTTACAGAACTGTGATTAGTGATTTGTCTCATTTAGCAGATGTTTCTTATGATATTTTGGTGTTTTTCAGCCCAACAGGTATTGAATCGTTATTACACAATTATCCTGATTTTAAACAAAACAACACAAGAATAGCTGCATTTGGAGCTATTACAAAAAAGACATGTGAGGATAATGGTCTTAAAGTAGACATTTCTGCGCCATCAAAAAAATTCCCTTCAATGACAATGGCACTAGAAGATTATATCAAAAAAGCAAACAAAAAGTAAACAATATCTATTTCTTTCCGTTGGGAGCTCCTGATAATATCTCTTTATTTGAGTAAGATTCAAATTGCTTAAAGTTATTTATAAATGAATTTGCTAAATTATAAGCGGTCTTATAATAATTAACATCATCATTCCAAGTCATTCTTGGACTTAAAACTGATGTAGGTACATTTGGACAAACTCTAGGTTGGTTTAAATTGAAAACTGAATGTGTGTGATAATTGTTTTTATTAGCCTCTTCTAGATCTCCGCTTAAAGCAGCATTAATCATAGCTCTAGTATATTTTAATTCCATTCTTTTTCCAATTCCATAAGGTCCTCCTGTCCATCCAGTATTTACTAACCAGACTGTCACTCCCGATTCATTTATTTTTTTTATCAACATTTTTGCATATTCCGTAGGGTGTAATGGCATAAAAGGAGCTCCAAAACATGCAGAAAAAGAAGGCTGTGGTTCTACTACACCATCTTCTGTTCCAGCAACTTTACTTGTGTAACCAGAAATAAAATGATATGCTGCTTGGCTTGGAGTTAACTTAGATATTGGGGGTAAAACACCAAAGGCATCTGCAGTTAAGAAAAATATGTTTTCAGGTGTATCTCCAATTGAAGATTTTCTTATGTTTTCAATAAAGTTAATAGGGTAACTTACTCTGGTATTTTGAGTAATTGAAACATCTTTAAAATCAACTTTACCATTTTTATCAGCAATAATATTTTCTAAAAGAGAGCCTTTTTTTATGGCATTATAAATATCAGGTTCATTTTCTTTATTTAAATTAATAACTTTCGCATAACAACCTCCTTCAAAATTAAAAATTTTATGTTCTTTACTCCAGCCATGCTCATCATCTCCAATTAATTGTCTAGTTGAATCTGCTGAAAGTGTAGTTTTTCCTGTACCAGATAGACCGAAAAAAATGGCAGTATCTTCATTTTTACCAACATTAGCACTACAGTGCATAGGTAAAATATCTTGATTAACTGGAAGAAGGAAATTCAAAACAGAAAAAATAGATTTTTTTATTTCACCGGTATAACCAGTACCACCAATAATTACAGTTTTTTTAGAAAAATTGATAATAGCAAAGTTTTTGCTTCTCGTGCCATCTTCTGCAGGACTTGCTTTAAATCCTGGAGCATTAATAACTAACCAGTCTTCTTGAAAATCCTCAATAGAATTTTCATCTAGTCTCAAAAACATATTATTCGCAAAGAAATCACTACTTGGTAATTCACAAATAGTTCGGATATTTAATCTTGAAGTCTTTAAAGAACAAACATAACTGTCCCTAACAAAAACATCTTTTTTCGATAAGTAATTTATCAATTTTAAATGTAATTTATCAAAATAAGACTCTTCGATTGGAATATTGATATCTCCCCACCACACCTTATCATTAGTGATTTTATCTCTTACTATATATCTATCTTTTGGAGATCTTCCAGTAAATTTACCAGTACTTATTGCCAAAGCACCCGAATCTACTATAAAGCCTTGTTTTTTGTCAACTATAATTTGCTGTAATTTATCTATCGGAGTTTGATAGAAACAATTAGATTTTGATAATCCGTATTTGTCTAAATTCATTTATTTAGTTTAAATGTATTCGTCCAAATGTAAGAATTTATTAAGTAATTTAATATACCTACAGGCCTTAATAATTAAATTATTAAATTTATAACCTAACAATTTATATACATGAGAAAAGTACTAATTATAGGCTCAGGAAAATCTTCTTCATATTTGATTAAGTACCTGTTAGATAAATCAAAAAAAGAAAGTTTATTTATAACAATTGCAGATAAAGATATAACAAATGCAAAAATATTATTAAATAATCACTCTAGTTCTAAAGCTGTTGAGCTAGATGTTTTTGATGATGACTCTAGAGAAAAAGAAATTATTAACTCTGATATCGTTATTTCAATGCTTCCTGCTAGCTTTCACATAATGATTGCTAAAGACTGCATTAATCACAGCAAGAATATGCTTACAGCATCTTATATAAGCGATGAGATGCTTGCTCTAAACGAACAGGCAGTAAGTAAGGGTATTGTAATTATGAATGAAATTGGGTTAGATCCTGGTATTGATCACATGAGTGCAATGAAAGTTATAGATCAAATAAAGGAAAAAGGTGGAAAAGTGATTTTATTTGAATCTTTTACAGGAGGGTTAATTGCTCCTGAATCTGATAATAATTTATGGAACTATAAATTCACATGGAATCCAAGAAATGTTGTCCTAGCTGGTCAAGGGAGTCCTGCAAAATTTATTCAAGAAGGGTCTTATAAATATATTCCTTATAGTAAACTCTTTAGAAGGACCGAAGAGTTAAAAATAGAAAATCATGGGAGTTTTGAAGCCTATGCAAATAGAGACTCCTTAAAGTATAGAGAAATATATGGTTTAAAAGATATCAAAACTCTTTATAGAGGAACTATAAGAAAGGTTGGATTTAGTGAAGCATGGGACGTATTTGTTCAACTGGGAATAACAGATGATAGTTACACTATAGAGAAAAGTGAAAATATGAAATTTAGTGAATTTATAAATTTATTTTTACCTTATCATCCAACAGATTCAATTGAATTAAAGTTAAGTCAATTATTAAAAATTAGTCAAAATGATCTTATATGGGACAAACTTCTTGAATTAGACATATTTAGTACTCAAAAAACTATTACTTTAAAAAACGCTAGTCCTGCACAAATACTAGAATTTATACTATCTGAGAGTTGGTCACTAGAAGTTAATGACAAAGACATGATAGTTATGTGTCATAAGTTTGGATATGAATTAAATAATAAAAAATATCAAATTGAATCAAACATGATATGTACTGGAAAGGATCAAACATATACTGCAATGGCGAAAACAGTTGGACTTCCTTTAGCTATTGCAACAGTAGCAATTTTGAACTCTGAGATAAAAGCTGTTGGTGTACAATTACCTATAAATAAAAATATCTATAATCCGATACTAAAAGAATTACAAGATTACGGAATAGAATTTAAAGAACATGAGGTTCCTTATCAGGGTTATAACTAACTTAAAATTTGATTAAACTTAATGAAAAACATAAACAACATAATAAAAATTGACGGTATAGATAAAGAAATTATCAGATCACTAATGACTAATGCCAGAACTCCTATTTTAGAAATAGCAAAAAAAATTGGAGTTTCAGGTGCTGCTATACACCAAAGACTAAGAAAACTAGAAAATTC
>Ga0209482_1000396_pt1 | contig 37709 bp, 31 predicted proteins | sample CoawatmetaG10DNA_FD_187512 | JGI IMG/M metagenome (GOLD analysis project Ga0209482, IMG submission 187512) | Marine microbial communities from the West Antarctic Peninsula - Coastal water metaG104-DNA (SPAdes) (version 2) | ecosystem: Environmental > Aquatic > Marine > Coastal ...
ATACATAAAGAAAGATTATAAAGTACATAGAATTAAAGAAATCAATGTAGTTACAGATTATTCTCACACAAAAAAGGATGAAGCTCTGCAACATTCTGTATTGTACAAAGGCATTAACTTTTTATCGCATGACAAACTAAAGTACAATCCTAAGTATTTAGCTACGTCTATCTTTTTTAATCCTGGAGATGTTTTTAAAGACACACTTAGAAATTTAACTAGAAACCACCTTAAATCACTTAAAAACTTTAAAACTACAAATATTTCGTTTACACCTATAAACAATTCAGGGGATGAATTGAAAATGGATTTATTTTTGACTCCCATAGAAAAATTTACAACAGGCTTTGAAACAGAATTAACGCATTCTAATATTAGGAACATTGGTACTTCGGCTAAGTTTTCTTTTATTGATAGAAATGTTTTTAGAGGAGCGGAATTATTGAAATTATCAGTTTTAGGTTCTTGGTTTAATTCGAATAATGGTCCTGGTTGGGAAATTGGAGGAGATGCTTCTGTAGAGATACCTCGGCTTATCGCTCCCTTTGGATTGAACAAGTTAGTATCAAAAAGAATGTCTCCAAGAACATTATTCTCTTTAGGATTAAGTCTACAAAAAAATATAGGATTGGATAGACAAACATTTACATTTTTGTCAGATTATAAATGGGAATACACTAAAAAGAAAACAATTCAATTAGAGATTTTTAATACACAGTATATTCAGAACTTGAATATAAATCGTTTTTTTAATATTTATCGTTCTGAATTCACCAACCTAAATAATGTTGCCGAGATTTATGATACTGCAAATAATACTTCTTATTTTCCATTAGCAACAAATCTAGACATACAGGCTTCAGAATCTTTAGATTTTATAAAAATAGTTGCTGCAGATACAGACTTTAGAGTTTCAAATTCTGCTGATTATAATACGGTTTTAAATATTCAGAATAGATATAATATTGTTACCTCAGATTTTTTAATTCCTACGCTTACATACTCGTATACCTACAATAGCCAAATAGACTTTAAAGATAATAATTTTTCTTTTTTAAAAGCAAGAATTTCTAATTCAGGAAATATTTTAGGGTTGTTTTCTAAAAGTTACAATGGGAATGATAAAAAGACACTCTTAAAGATTCCGTTGGCACAATATTTTAAAATTGATTTAGAATATAAGCGTTTCTGGGATGTTGGGGCAACTTCAGTATTTGGAGTTAGAACTTTTTTAGGAGGAATTTTCACCTATGATAATTCAGATATTCCTTTTACAAGGAGTTATTTTGCAGGGGGTTCTAATGACATTAGGGCCTGGAAGACTTATGAATTAGGTCCAGGAAGTAGAAGTAGTGGTTTAGAGTTTAATGTAGGTAGTTTTAAGTTTTTAACAAGTCTAGAATATCGTTTTGATTTAGTGGGTAGTTTAAAAGGAGCCATGTTCATGGATGCTGGTAATATTTGGGATATTTCAGGATCGGATTTTATAGACCAAGATGCTAAGTTCGATAGTTTGTCTTCACTAGAAGATATTGCAATTGGCTCTGGTTTTGGACTGCGATATGATTTAAGTTTTTTTGTGCTAAGGTTGGATATGGGTTTTAAAACGTATGAGCCTTATTTAAAGAATGATAAGTGGTTTAAAAACTACAATTTTGCAAGCGCAGAATATAATATAGGAATCAATTATCCTTTTTAGTAAAATTAGCTAAAATTCTATAACGTTTTCGTTATTTTCTGAATTCTTCAAACTAAAAAGCACCTATTTTTAGTATTTTTGGATAAATTAAGGAATTACAAATTAAAATATAATAATATGAGTCACAACATTAAACCTGGGGTTGCAACAGGAAAAGAAGTACAAGCAATTTTTAACCTGGCGAAAGAAAAAGGATTTGCATTACCGGCAGTGAATGTAATTGGTTCTAACACTATTAATGGTGTTTTAGAAACTGCTAGAGATTTAAATGCTCCTGTAATCATTCAGTTTTCTAATGGTGGCGCACAATTTAATGCAGGTAAAGGTTTGTCTAATGAAGGTGAAAAAGCTGCTATTGCAGGTGGTATTGCTGGTGCAAAACATGTACATGAATTAGCTCTTGCTTATGGTGTACCTGTTATTTTACACACAGACCATGCTGCAAAAAAATTATTACCCTGGATAGACGGTTTATTAGATGCTTCTGAAAAGCATTTTGCAGAAACTGGTAGCCCTTTATATAGTTCTCACATGATAGATTTATCTGAAGAGCCTTTAGAAGAAAATATAGAAATCTGTAAAACGTATTTAGCTCGTATGAGTAAAATGGATATGACTTTAGAGATTGAATTAGGAATAACTGGTGGTGAAGAAGACGGTGTAGATAATTCTGATGTGGATGTATCTAAATTATATACGCAGCCAGAAGAAGTTGCATATGCATATGAAGAGTTATTAAAAGTTTCTCCTCAATTTACAATTGCAGCAGCATTTGGTAACGTTCATGGTGTTTATAAGCCAGGAAACGTAAAATTAACCCCGAAAATTTTATTAAATTCTCAGGATTATATTTCTAAAAAATACAATGTAGCTCACAATACTATCGATTTTGTTTTTCATGGTGGTTCTGGATCTACTTTAGAAGAAATTAGAGAATCTATTGGATATGGAGTTATAAAAATGAATATCGATACAGATATGCAGTTTGCTTTTACCGAAGGTATTAGAAATTATATGCAAGAAAAAGCTGCTTATGTAGCTACTCAAATTGGTAATCCTGACGGAGCAGACCAACCTAATAAAAAATATTACGATCCAAGAAAATGGTTGCGTGAGGGTGAAGAAACTTTTAAAACGCGTTTAAAACAAGCATTTGCAGATTTAAATAACGTAGATACTTTATAGTATTCTGTTTTAATATTTTACAAAAGCATTTTGATTCTAGAATCAAAATGCTTTTTTTGTACAGAAGGTTTTTCTTCAATTATTTTAAGGAGAAATAATCAAACAAATAAGAAAGCAGATTTTGCAAAAAATCTTTTACATTTGTAATTCATATTTTATTTCTAAATAGTTTTATTTTAGAGATAATACATTAAGACAAACACATAACATGGCTTGGTTTAAAAGAACAGATAAAGGGATTCAAACTTCTACGGAAGATAAAAAAGACACTCCAAAAGGCTTGTGGTATAAAACGCCAAGCGGAAAAGTTATAGATACAGAAGAATTAAAAAGAAACTTGTATGTAAGTCCAGAAGATGGGTATCATGTAAGAATAGGTAGTAAAGAGTATTTTGAGTTATTTTTTGATAATAATAAATTTAAAGAATTAAATGAAGGTCTTACTTCTAAAGATCCTTTAAGTTTTGAGGACACAAAAAAATATCCAGATAGGCTAAAAGCTGCACAGGAAAAAACAAAATTAAATGACGCTGTTAGAACTGCAGTAGGGAAATCTTTAGGAAAAGATATTGTGATTGCTGCAATGGATTTTGCTTTTATTGGAGGTTCTATGGGTTCTGTGGTTGGAGAAAAGATTGCAAGGGCAATTGACTATTCCATAAAGAATAAGATTCCGTTTTTAATGGTTTCTAAATCTGGTGGTGCAAGAATGATGGAAGCTTCACTATCTCTAATGCAATTGGTAAAAACATCTTCTAAATTAGCGCAATTAGCGGGTGCTAAAATTCCTTATATCTCTTTATGTACAGATCCAACAACAGGAGGTACAACAGCTTCTTATGCAATGTTAGGGGATATTAATATTGCAGAACCAAATGCCTTAATTGCATTCGCTGGTCCAAGAGTTGTAAGAGATACTACGGGTAAAGATTTACCAGAAGGCTTTCAAAAATCTGAATTTGTTTTGGAGCATGGTTTTTTAGATGCTATTTATGAGCGTAAAGATTTAAAAATACAGATAAACTTATATATAGATTTAATACAAAATCTTCCTATTAGAAAAGAATTAGCGGTATCATAAGAAGTATTATATATAAAAAAAGCCAGCATATGCTGGCTTTTTTTTAGTTTTATAAACAGCGAAAGGTTAAAACCTCCAACCAACATTTAGACCAGCTCTTGGAACCAGAGCAGGAGAGTCAGTTCCAAAAAGATTTCTACCTATACCTGCATAAGCGTCAATGATTAAGCCGCCTTTAGAAATGTATTTTGTTCCAACAGCAACACCTAAAGCTGCATCTGTATAATTCTGTAAGACATCACTTCCAGTACTATTTGTTTTACCAAAATTTACACCTAGAAAACCTTCTCCAAAGAAGTTCCATTGTGCATCTGCACTAAAGTAATGTCGAAAATAAGGCGTAATCATCATATTCTCGTTGTATCTGAAAGCTGTTTCTTGATCTGCTAAATTGAACAATGCTGAAATTCCAAAAGAATTCTCAACACTAATGTATTTTTCATAAGAAAACTCTAAACTTCTTATAACTAAAGCATCGGCAATGTCTAGTTTTAGTTCTTGTTGAGAAAACCCCAAAGAACTTATTAGAAGTCCAAATATAATTACCACCTTTTTCATCTTTTATTTTTTTTCTAAATTAATTAAAATCTATATCCTAAAGAAATACCAAACCTTCCAATGATCTCATTTTGGTAATCATAATAGCCGTCGTGGCTTTCTCCTTTTATTAAATTCCTTCCTACACCTGCGAGTACTTCTGCGGTAAAACCTTCTTTTATTACAAATTTACCTCCAACAGAAATACCTAGCGCAAAACTTGTTTGAGTTTCAATTTTCCCGTAATTACTGTTGTAGTCGTTGTAGTCGTTGTAGTCATAACTATAATAAAAATCCTGGTAGGTATTTAGCATTCCAAAACCTTCTATAAAAAAACCTTGAGCATATTTATATTCAGAAAAAAACCACCTATAGTAAGGCGTAACAGAGAATTTTTTAGGAAAAGTAATATCACTGTTTGCATAATCAGAAAAGTTATAGAATACTGCAACACCATAAGAAGAACTTTCATCTATTAATCTTTCGTAAGAAATATCTATGGCAGCAGATGCAATTAGATTAAATGCATTTAATTTAAGTTCATATTTTTTTTCTACATTTTCTGGGTATTTACTTTCCTTAGTACCTTCTTTTTCTTGCGCGTTAATCTGTAAAGTAATAACTGCTAATAATAGGAGTAATGTAATTTTTTTCATATTTTATTTTTCTTTTTTAAAAACAAATATATCAAAAAATACACCAATAAATGTTAAAAAACAGCACGCAACTGTACGCTTCCGGTATGTATTATTTTAGAATTCTCACTTTTTCTTCCTAAATAATTTAAGTTTAAATTTAAAAAAGAGTTTAGTTTTTTATTGAATAAAAGATTCCAAGTATAATTTTTACCAGCCTGCAGGCCTTCTAACATTTGGTATGCAACTGGTGTATTTGTATCTCCTATAAAATCATTTAAAAATACATTTACATTTGCGGTAATTTGATCTTGCTTTGCGCTTATATAATAATATTCTATTCCAAATTTCTGTTGTTTTAATGCTTCAAAATTCTCTAAACTATTTGCTTTGTTTTTGTAATGATAAAAAGCAGTAAATCTTTTATTTTGTGAATGTAAAAAAGTGATTTTTGGTTGAATTTCTTTTCCTTCAATACTGTAATTTCTATTGTTAAAGTTTTCTGTCTGTAAATCATTTTCAGATACTTTTCCCATGAGATCAAACAACCAAAAAGTTGCAAATTTATGTGTAAAATCTATTTGATGTGTTTTGGTATTATTTTCTTGCGTTCCAATAAAATATTGTTGTTTGTTTCTTTGTTTTCCGAAGGTATAAGAGGTACTATACTTTTGAATATTTCTGTTAAAATAAAGACTATTTCTTAAGCTAAGATTTAATCCAATTATCTTATTTTCGTCAAAGTTAAAAGGATTAAAATTAAAAGAGTTTCCTATTCTAGATTGCTCGTTTTCTATACTTAATAAACTTTCATTATTAAAGTGAGAAAGTGTTTTTTTAAATCCATTTTTATTTTTCCATTGCTTAAAATTAAAGTTTATAGCTTGCCTAAACTTAACTCTTGTTGTTGCTAGAAAGCGCAAGTTGGGTTTTGGAACGCGTAAATAATTTGCCTGATCTTGAAATTCTGCAACTTCAAACTCATCAAAATCCTGAACACCATCACTATTATAATCTATCCATGTATAATACCCTAAGCCAGGAGCTGTTTTTAAATACATATATTCTTGTCTTGCAACGTTACCAGAAGAAGTTTCATATAATGTATTTATATTCATAAAATCATGAAATAACTTTTGGTTGAAAATGAACCTCGAATTTAAAGACTTCTCATCTTTAGAAAAATTATTTTCTGTAATCCTGTAATTTGCATAAACACTTAAATTGGTGTTTTTACTCTGAATTAAATTACTGTTTATATAGAATGATTTTCGGTTGTTAATTTCTTTAAATTCATTCAGTTTTATACTGTCATTATTTCTGTAATTAAAACCAATTTTAGCAAAGACCTTTGCGGTATCTCCAATACCAAAATAGGCTTCAAATTCTTTAAATCTATGACTAGTATTTATAAAGTCTCTAGAACTAGTATTTTTTCTACTATTGGTCTCTAAATTGGTAAATGCACCTAGCCAACTTTTCTTAAAATGATGTTCTATGGTAGCTTTTGCTCTTAAAAAGGAGTTGTCTTCTATCGTTGAGGTATTTGTTAAGAAACTTCCATCTATAAAAAAAGTAGTGTTTTTATGCCTTATTTTAGATTGAAGTTCATGCTTGTTTCCGTTAAAAGTAGCTACATAATTTAAGTGATTGTATCGGTATAAAATAAAATCGTTTTTTTTATTTTGAAGATTAAATTCTGATTGAAAATAGTTTTTTGTGGCATTGTTGGTTAGTAAATTCCAATCTCTATTAAACTCTACAGGTTCCCACCGTTGTAATGTTTTAAAATTTTTATGCGCATATTCATGACTAATATTACTTGTTAATTTCCATTTTCTATCAATTAAAACTTGTTGCCAGCCAATTTTTGCTGCCACTGCCGTATTTTCAGTATCACCTATCGAAGAGAATAAATTAGCATCATTATTACTAATAGCAACTTCAGAAGAGAGCGTTGTTTTTTTACTCGGGTTATAGTCAGATTTTAAAACAAAAAATTGAGATTTTGTAGGTGCAATTAACCGACTAATTGGAGTGTAATTTCCTTGATTAACACCAACAAAATTGTAAATATTTCCAATGACAGTACTACTATCTAAGACATAATCTCCGTTATTTGTGCCAACATTTGTAAAAGTTACAAAGTATAATTCTTCAGTAGGATCTTTTGAGTATTCAAAGTTTTCTACTGCTCCACTTTCAATTTTTCTATACAAGATTTTATTTTCATCAAAAGCAGTTATTGTTGCGCTTTCGGCAAACATCAAATCAGTATTATTACCGGCGTCTGCTAAAATTTGCTTTTGGTCATCGGAAAGCACTTGCTGTAAAGGCTGATTTTTAGCATCATTTTCATTATAGAAAAAACCACTAACATTCAGCTTTTCAGTTTTATAAGTCGCGGATTCGTAGGTAATAAAACGGGTGTAATTTCTATCTGAATACTGAAAATCAATCCAGATTCTCATATCATTAGTAATTGGGTAGGTAGTATTAAATGTGATTTCGCCTAAATTATAATCTATGGTAAAGTCTTTGTTTCCACCTTTTTTTATCTGAATTCCGTTAACGTATACTTTTTCACTGCCACCAATAATTACAATATTAGGCTCATTATTTGCACCTACAATTTTATACGGACCCTGATTACCCTCATTACCAACAATAGTAAATGTGCTAAATTTACCACGTACAATAGCTCCGGAAGCACTCACTTTTAAATTGTCGTTTATTTTTGCCTCTACTTCTAAACCAGAAGCTTGTTTTGTAAAAGGAGTAAAGTAGCTATCCTGATTTTTTAAAGATAAATCTCCCGCTTTTACGCGCCATTCATCTGAAAATATTTCAATAAAAATACGATCAAAATCTGTGATATTTTGTGAGTATCCATTTTTTTGAATCGGTATATTAGTATCCCAAATATTAGCTTTTAAGGTTACTTTATTAGATAGTTTTCCAGATATTTCTAAATCTAATGCAGCGTTTGTAACTGCATTCTGGTTGTTACCAGACGTAAGTCCTCTAGAAATAAAACCTTTTGTCTTTAAACCTTCAAATAGTTGTACTTCAGACATTTTTTTATTGGTAGTTAAACTATATAATTTACCAGTATTTGTGCTATTTGGTAGAATTAAATTTTGATCATATGGTGTGTATGTTTTGGTTATAAAATTTGGGAATCTGAAATATTCTAAGGTAATTTCTGGATATGCTATAGCATTTATTACAAGTGCAGCATTGTTAAAGTCTATTTTGTATTCAGAAGGTGCAATAGGTTTTAGTAACTTGTTTAAAACTTTAAAATTTAGCGGATTGATAGCAACGCTGTCAAATTTTATAGTATCTTTTTTAAGGAAGAGTTTCTGTGATCTGAAATCTGTAGTAATTGTTTGAGATTGGATGGAGAATCCAATAAACAGAAGCAAAAAAAGAAGGTTTTTTTTAAACATTGATGATCTATACGTAGCAAACGTAAAAATAGCTTTTTTAATATCTATATACTTTTAAAATAAAGATTGCTGTTTCACAGGGTTTTCATGATTTAGTAGCCATTCCTTTCGCCAAAGACCACCAACATAGCCTGTTAAAGACCCATCAGCGCCAGTAACTCTGTGGCACGGAATAACGATCCATAAGGGGTTTTTACCATTTGCAGTTGCCACTGCTCTTATGGCTTTTACATCTCCCAAAGATTTACTTTGTTCTAAATAACTTTTTGTTTTCCCGTATTTAATTTTTAACAATGCTTTCCATACCTTTATTTGAAAAACAGTTCCTTTTGGGTTTACGGTTAAATTAAAAGAATCTCTTTTGCCTTTAAAATACTCCTCTAATTGAACAACACATTCTTGTAAACAGAAAGGAGTTGAAAATTGCATTAAATCATCTGAAACTAGGCCTTCATCTAAAAGACAAATAGATTGAATTCCATTTTTGTCTCCCGTAATTTTTGCTGTTCCTAGAGGTGTTTTTAGATATGTGGTCTGTAAATTCAAATTATTTGTTTTGTAAAAATCTAGCTTCAATTTCAATAACTTAGGCTGTATCCTTTTACATTTTTATCAAAAGTTAAATTACCTTCTGCCCAATACTTTCTATAATCTTGAGATTTAGAATACATGCTTATTCATAAAAGTAATATAATTATTGCGTTTTATTCATCTTTATATTTTAAAAACATCTTTAGAATTCTGTGTTGTAATTTCTGAAATTTCTTTGAACGAAAGTCTGTAAATGTCAACCAGCTTATCTATCACATTAGTAATGTAGGCACTTTCATTTCTTTTCCCTCGATATGGAGCTGGTGCTAAATATGGTGCATCTGTCTCTAAAACAATATGTTCAATGTCTATTTTATTTAGAAACTTATCAATTTTACCATTTTTAAAAGTAACAACTCCGCCAATACCTAATTTCATATTATAAGAAATTGCTTGCAATGCTTGCTCTTTAGTTCCTGTAAAACAGTGAAATATTCCTCTTAAATCCTCACTTTTCTCAGCTTCTAAAATCTCAAAAATTTCATCAAAAGCGTCTCTACAATGAATTACAATAGGTGTTTTTTTCTCTTTTGCCCATTTAATTTGTGTTCTAAATGCATCTTGCTGCTGTTTTAGGAAAGTTTTATCCCAATATAAATCGATTCCAATTTCGCCAATAGCGTAAAAATTACGTTTATCAATCCATTCTTTTACGTGGGCTAATTCATCTAAATAATTTTCTTTTACAGAAGTAGGGTGTAAGCCCATCATTAAATACACATCTAAAGGAAAATTTTCTTCTAATTTTAGCATATTTTCTGTATAAGAAGAATCTATTGCAGGTATAAAAAAACGAGAAACGCCGGCGTCTTTAGCGCGTTTTATCATTTCTTTTTGATCTTCTTGAAACTGACTAGAATATAAATGTGTGTGCGTATCTGTAATCATTCTTATTTCTTGTAATTTTAGCAAAATTACGAATTAATACTACGTTGAAGACGTGTTGTAAAACATTTTATAAAACGTACCTTTGCGTAAAATTTTATAAGATGACTTTTGAAGATTTAGATTTATCGAATCAACTACAATATGCAATTGACGATTTAGGTTTTGATACACCAACACCTATTCAAGAACAAGCATTTTCTGTAGTAAGATCTGGTAAAGATGTTGTGGGAATAGCGCAGACAGGAACAGGAAAAACGTTTGCCTATATGTTACCTATTCTTAGAGATTTGGCATATTCAAAGCAGCTTCATCCAAGAATTTTGGTTTTAGTACCAACTAGAGAACTGGTAATACAGGTGGTTACTCAAATAGAGCAATTGTCTAAATATATTAATACGCGTGTTTTAGGTGTGTACGGTGGTGCAAATATTAATACACAAAGACAAGCTATTCATCAAGGGCAAGATATTATTGTTGCAACACCTGGTCGTTTATACGATTTAGCGTTGAGTAATTCTTTAAAATTAAAGTCTATTCAGAAATTGGTAATTGATGAAGTAGATGTAATGTTAGATTTAGGATTCCGTTTTCAGTTGATGAATATTTTTGATGTGATTCCAGAAAGAAGACAAAACGTTTTGTTTTCTGCAACGATGACCGAAGATGTAGATGCTTTAATCTACGACTTTTTTAAAAATCCTGAAAAAATATCTGTAGCGGTTAGTGGAACTCCATTAGATAATATAGAACAGGTTTCTTATAATATTCCTAACTTTTTCACGAAAGTTAACCTATTACACAAACTTTTAAATGATAGAGAAACTTTTCATAAAGTTTTAATTTTTGTTGGTTTTAAAAGAACTGCAGACTTATTGTTTAGACATTTAGAAGAAGGATTTAATGATGAGATTTGTGTAATACATTCTAACAAAACTCAGAATTACAGAATACGTTCTATCAAACAATTTGACGAAGGTAAAAATAGAATTTTACTCGCTACAGATGTAATGGCACGTGGTTTAGATTTCGATAAAGTATCGCATGTAATTAATTTTGATACGCCAGAGTTTCCTGAAAATTATATGCACAGAATTGGTAGAACTGGTCGCGCAGAGAAAGCAGGAAAAACAATTTTGTTTTCTACAGAAAAAGAGAGAGAAGCAAAAGAGGGTATTGAAGGATTGATGAATTATGAAATTCCAGTCTTAGAAATTCCTGAAGATGTGGAAATTTCTACCACGTTAACAGAAGATGAGCGTCCTAGAGAAGATCAAGGTATTTCTAAGAATAGAACTTCATTAGAATATGTTCCTGGACCTGCATTTCATGAGAAAAGTGAAAAGAACAGTCAAGTAAACAGAGGAGGTTCTTATAGAAGAGAAATTGCAATAAAGTACAAGAAGCCAAAAACCAAAGGAGATAAGAATTACAATAAACACAATAAGAAAAAGAAAAAATAATGCAGATTCTAACGGCGCAAGAATTGCATAATTTAGCAATGAATATTGTTGGCGATAAGCTAGAAAAAATGGGCTATGAGTTCCAGGCGATTAATAGTACGTTAAAAAGGCACCCTCAATTTGTACTGTTTAAAAAGGGAGAACAAACTATTTTTGTCTTGGTAAAAGTATCTAGTAATATGCAGAATCCGAATGAGTACGATGTACTTTGGATGGAAACTTTTAAAAACCATGCTAAAAAACAAAATGCTAAAGTTTGGTTCGCTGGTGTAGGAATTGCCAATGCAGAGAGTGTAGAGAATCCGGTTTTTAAAGACCAACCTTATTATGTTGCTTTCGAAGACTTTATTAAGATTTTAGAGTAGACCTGTAAAACTTATTCTTTTAATTTCACTCTTAATTAGACAGAGTATCGTTATCCTTTTTTTTCAAGTGATCAGGGGTCAAAAGAGCATTCATTGTTCCTTTTTTTGGCAGGCTAAAGTAAAATATAGTTTCTTTATTCGTTTTGCTTTCTACCTTTACTTCTCCATTATAGTATGAAATAATTTTCTTAACAATACTCAACCCAATTCCCGTAGAATTATTCGAATCTATAGTCTGGAACATTTCAAATATTTTTTCATGATATTTTGTTTTTATTCCAATACCATTATCTTTAATTGAAAATAGATAATCCTCTTCTGTTGTTTCACACGCCAATAAAATAAGCCCCTTTTTTTTGTCAATATGGTCTAAAGCATTTTGAATTAAAATTTCAAATACTTTTTCCAACATAATTTCATCAGCAAAAAGAGTGGGAAGTTTATTCTTTATTTCAACTTTTATATGAGAGGGTACTTGGAGTTTAGCTATTACTTTTTTGGCAATACTATTAAGGTTAATTTTATTTTTTTTAAAAGAACTAGATCTTATGTTTTTATATTGTTCTAGTTTTATTAACAATAGCTCCATTCTTTCTACTTTTTTTTCTAGAAGTTCAATACTATTTATAGAATTTTCAGAGCTTATAGGATGCGCAAGTTCTTCTCGGATCCATATTAATATATCTGAAATATTTCTTAGTGGAGTCTTTAACTCATGTGAAATTAATTGCGCATAGTTATCTAACTCTTTTTTCTGTTGCTGAAGAATTGAGGAGATTGTTGTTGTTTTATCAATTATTTCTTGAGCTAATAATAATTTTTTATCAATTTTAATTTTAACAGTATTTAATAAATCTTCTACGTCTATGGGTTTGGTTAAATAATCTTCAGCTCCTAGGCTCATGCCGGCTCTTATATCTGACTTTTCTGCTTTTGCTGAAAGAAAAATTAATGGAATTAACTTTGTTTTTTTGTTGTTTTGTAGTTTTTCATACATTTCAAAACCATTCAGTTTAGGCATAAGTATGTCTGAAATAATTAGATCTGGATGCTTCTTTAAGGCTATTTCAAAACCAATACTTCCATTTTCTGCCTCAAAAACAGTATAACCTTCCATTACTAGGATGTCGTGAATTTCTTCTCTTATTGTTAAGGTGTCTTCTACAATTAATATTTTAAACATTATTTTTGTTTTTCGGAATTTTCACTTTAAAAGTCGCACCGTATCCAAGTGTACTATTTACAACTATTTCTCCACCAATAGCATCTATTGCTTCCTTTGCAATTGATAAACCCAATCCTGTTCCTTGAATTAAATCAACATTTTCTCCACGTGAAAAAGGAGTAAATATAGTTTTAAGCTCTGATTTTGAAATGCCAATACCAAAATCTGTAATTGCAACGATTGTGAAGTCTTTTTCAGACGAGAACTCAATAGTAACATCTTCTTTATTTTTCGAATATTTAACAGCATTACTAATTAGATTAATAAAAATATTTCGGCCTAATTTTTCATCAATGAAAATAGTTTCATTCTTTATGTTTTCAGTATCAATTACTACTATTTTATTTGATTTTTCATGCGAAGTATAAACTTCCTCAATGATTTCGTTAATAAAATTACCAAGAGGCATGTCTAAAGGGTTATTTCTTATTTTCCCAGCACCAGACTGGCCAATAACCAAAACATCATCTAGTAATTTTGTCATGTGCATAACTTGATCTTCGATTTTATGTAGTTTTTTTTCTATCATAACGGGTTCCATTTTACCCCAATATTTTTTAATGGAACCTGCTGCGAAATTAATTGCAGATAACGGAGTTCTAAACTCGTGGGATGCGGTTGAAACAAATTTTGATTTTAGTTCGTTTAATTCTTTTTGCTTTTCTAGCGCTTGATTTAATTTTACAGTTCTTTCTTCTACTTTTATTTCTAGTTCATTACGATATCCAACTAGCTCTGTAATATCTTGTCCTACTCCTAAGACACCTGTAATTTTACCATTAGCATCTCTGCGTGAACTTGAGTTTAGTAATACCATAACACGTTCTCCATTTTTAGTAAAAAGCGGAAATTCATAGTTGGCAGTTTCCTTTCCACGTAAAGCATCATCTAATACTTTTTTTACAGATTTTCGGTAATCTTCAGTAATGTATGTTTGTACAAGATTTTTTCCGAATACATCTCCTTTTTTAAATCCAGTAATTTTTTCAGAGGTTTGGTTCCATTCATTAACAAGTCCTTTACTATCGATACCAAAAATAGGAGCGTTGGCAGTTTCAATAAATTGTCTCAACTCTTTTGCTACAGACTCTGATACTGTTCTCAGTTTATCCATTTCCGAAATATCTTGTCCTACTCCCAGCACACCTATAATTTTACCGTGAGCATCTCGGCGCGAACTTGAGTTTAATAAAACCATAACTCGCTCTCCATCTTTTGCAAATAAAGGGAACTCATAGTTTGCAGTTTCTTTACCTAGTAAAGCATCATCCAATACTTTTTTTACCGATTTTTGATAATCTTTTGTAATATAGGTTTTCACTAATTCTTTCCCGAATACTTCCTTTTTTTTAAATCCAGTAATTTCTTCAGAAGTCTGGTTCCATTCATTAACTAATCCCTTACTATCAATACCAAAGATAGGAGCATTCGCTGTGTCAATCAATAGTGTTAATTCAAGTGCTACACGTTCTGCTTCAGAGCGATAACCATCTAGCTCTTTTTGAAAAATAAGTTCCTTTTTAGCGACGGCTAATTCGTCCGCTCTTTTTCTTTTTTCTTTTTGTGCAATAATTAATTCATCTGCTCTTTTTTCTTTTTCTTTATTTTGAAATGCAAGCTCTTTATTAGCGATATCTAATTCATCTGCTCTTTTTTCTTTCTCATCGTTTTGGAATGCAAGTTCTTTGTTGGCAATGGCTAATTCATCTGCTCTTTTTTCTTTCTCGTTGTTTTGAAATGCAAGTTCTTCATTTGCCAGGCCTAATTCATCTGCTCTTTTTTCTTTCTCATTGTTTTGAAATGCAAGTTCTTTGTTAGCAATGGCTAATTCATCTGCTCTTTTATCTTTTTCTTTGTTTTGAAACGCTAGCTCTTTATTTGCTAAAACTAATTCATCTGCTCTTTTTTCTTTCTCCTTGTATTGAAATGCAAGTTCTATATCAGCAATATCTAACTCATCTGCTCTTTTTTCTTTTTCTTTGTTTTGAAATGCAAGTTCTTTGTTAGCGAGCACTAATTCATCTGCTCTTTTGTCTTTTTCTTTGTTCTGAAACGCTAGCTCTTTAAATGCTAAAACTAATTCATCTGCTCTTTTTTCTTTCTCCTTGTATTGAAATGCAAGTTCTATATCAGCAAGCGTTAATTCCTCTGCTCTTTTTTCTTTTTCTTTGTTTTGAAATGCAAGTTCTTTGTTGGCTTGCATTAATTTATTTGCCCATTTATCTTTCTCTTTATTTTGTATGGCAAGTTCAGTATTTGCAAGGGCTAACTTATCAGCTTGATTTAAAAGGATTTCTTTTTGTTCAATTTGGTCTGTTATGTCAAACATAATAGCAACAAATCTAATTATTTTCCCATTTAAATCTTTAAAAGGCATAATAGTTATGTCCATCCAATAGAATTTTTCAACTCCATTGCTCTTATTTAAAACTTCACCTTTAAATACGCCCCCAGAGAGAATAGTAGTAATCATATCAGTAAAAAAAGCTTCGGGTTGTTTTCCACTCTTCAATATTCTATGGTTTTTACCAATTAACTCTGACCTTTGATATCCGTAGATTTCGCAAAAGTTATCGTTTACAAATAGAATATTAAAATCAGCATCAGTTTCAGAAACAATAGCTACCTTATTTAAATAAAAGTTTTGCTGCTCTAACTCATCTTTAATTCTTTTTAATTCCCATGAACTTTCACCTTTAGCACTATTTTGGTAGGTAATTTTCTTTTGAGCAGTATCTAGACTATTGATGGTTTGATATAACTCTAACTTTCCATTTTTAAGTAAAAACTCAGCTTCAGTTCGTACTTTTGTTTCATTTTTTAGATCTTTATTTAATTTAATTTTAGCCTTTTCAGTTTTGGTAATATCTGTAAAAGATACACCTATGTTCTTTTTAGAGATTTTCCATACTGAAACGAAATAATATTTATCAAATGCAGCACCATAATTTTTAAAGCTTTGAGGCTCTCCTGTTTTATCGACTTTAGCGAAGGAAGTAAACCAATTCTCTTCTATTTTATCAATTATGGAGGATACTTTTTTATCAATTAATTGCTTCTGAGTTTTACCTAAAAACTTTGCGAAAGAAGTATTTATTGCACGAATATAGAAATCTATAGGTTGATTATTCTCATCATAAATAAGTTCTATAACCTCAACCATTTCTATCATATTGTCAAAGAAATTTTTATAATGGTCTTCTTTTAAAAGTCCAATATCAGAGTTTTTTAACCTCTTTAGCTCTATTTCTAATTCTTCATATGAACGTTCACCCATGGTATTATTGTCTTTAAATTAAGTCTAATAGTAGTTTAAATTTATGTTTTTTACTTGAGGAATTACTGTCTACATATAAAATAGTTCACTAAATTTATATGAAGCTTTCTAAAAGCTATTATTTAGGTTTATGCGACTTTCATTATCTATATAATTGTTTACGGACATGTGTCTAAAACTTAATTATAAAATTATATCATTTTAATAAAAGAATTAGTTTTCTGTAAGTTATAACTTTTTAATGATTAAGTCAAGGAGATATTTTTTTTATTAGACATTAAAAAACCACCCTAGAGGAGTGGTTTTTTAATGTTTAATTAATACTAAAAATTATTTAGCATCTTGCTCTAATAAATCAAAAAACTGATTTAATTTAGGCATAATAATAATTTTTGTTCTTCTGTTTTTTGCTCTATTCTCTGGGGTATCGTTGTCAGTTAAGGGCACGTATTGGCTTCTGGCTGCAGCAATTAAGCGATTTGGTACTACACCAAACTTATATTGTAAAATTCTTGTTATAGCAGTTGCTCTTAAAGCAGATAAATCCCAATTGTCTTGAATAATAGTTCTTTTAATTGGAGAGTTATCTGTATGTCCTTCAATCATTACTTCCATTTCTGGTTGGTCATTTATAACCTTAGCAATTTTTTCTAATACAGTATATGCACCCTCAGTTACATTGTAACTTCCGCTTTTGAATAATAATTTATCTGAAATTGAAATAAATACTACTGTTTTTTCAACATTAACTTCGATGTCTTCATCTTGAATACCTTCTGTTAAGTTTTTAGTTAAATGAAATTTTATAGCAAGGTTTAAAGAATCTTTTTGGGTCATTGCATCTCTAACACCGTTAATATATTTATCTTTTTCGCTTAGTTGAGCAATTACATTATTTATTCCTTCAGTAGAAGATTGTGTTAAAACGGTTAAGTTTTCAACCTGCTTTAAAGCTGTTTTTTTATCTTCTTGCAAATACTTTACTTGTTCCGCTAAATTAGACGCCTTTGCAACATCTTTTTCATTTTGAATTAAACACTTCTGTAAAGTTGTTTTTACAGCTAGTAATTTTTCTTCTGTTGCTGTTTTTTCTGTTTGCAAGGCTGCGAAGTCTTTTTTTGAAACACAAGAACTAATTAAAACTGCAGATAATAAGATTAAAGATATTTTTTTCATCCGTTTAAAACTTAATGGTTTAACTTTTATACAAATTTAACAAAATGACTGAATAAAAAGTACGATTATCAATAAATTCTGATAAAATTAAACACTATTTTTGTTTTCCTTACCAGTTTCTTATGAAATATTTTTATTTACTTTTTCTTTTTTTAATTTTATTAGTATTTTCAACATGTGAAAAAGAAGTTATTTCTCAAGATTACACCTTGCAAGGAAGGGTTTTTGGCACTACTTATAAAATTATGTATTTAAATGCCAATGCTAATTATCAGAAAAGCATAGATAGTCTGTTTTTAAAAATGAATTCCTCTTTGAGTACATACTTACCAACCTCAGATATTTCTAGGATAAATAACGGCGATACAAACGTAGTTATAGATGATTATTTTGCAGAAGTTTTTGATAAATCAAAACAAATATTTAAAGAGACAAATGGTTTTTTTGACCCTACAGTGGGTAATTTAGTAAATGCATGGGGTTTTGGCCCAAAAGATGAAAGGATAAATTTAACTGAGGTTCAATTGAAAGAGCAAATGCAATTTGTTGGTTTAGATAAAGTCAAACGAATAAATTTTAAAGTAGTTAAAGAAAGAGCAGAAATTTATTTAGACTTTAATTCGATTGCAAAAGGTTTTGGAATTGATATTATAGCCCGCTTTTTAGATTCAAAAATAATTGGAGATTATCTAATTGAAATTGGTGGAGAAATTAGAACAAATGGTTTTAAAAAAAATCAAAGACCTTGGATTATAAAATTAGTAGATCCCATAGCTGCGGATGACAGTTCTGGTTTTAAAAATATAAATCTATCTAATAAGTCTATGGCAACTTCTGGGAACTATAGGAAGTTTAGAATTTCAGATTCAGGTATAAAATATGTTCATACTATTAATCCAAAAACAGGCTCTGCTAGCGAAAGTAATTTGTTAAGTGTTTCTGTGATTGGAGATTTAGACTGCGCAGACGTAGATGCGTATGCAACTGCTTTTATGGCAATGGGTTTAGAGAAGACAAAAGTATTTCTTTCAAAAAATACGCAATTAGAGGTGATTTTACTTTTTGTAAATGCTGAAGGAAATTTAGCGGAATATTCTAATTATAGCTTATAGCAAACAGGTAGTATCTCATTTTTCATTAAACAATATTTTTCTATTTTGTCTAAAGTTATTTTTTTTGTGTAGTCTACTTCATCAACCTTAAAACCAATACTACGTAGTTTGTCAAAATAATCACGGCCATATATTCTTACGTGGTCATATTGTCCAAATAGCTTAGCGCGCTCTTTTCTGTCTGTAATTGTATTATCTTCAAAAGTTATAGCTTTAGATAAGTCTTGTGGAATTTGAAAAATACCAAATCCGCCCGGTTTTAAAACTCTATACAGTTCTTTCATTGCTTTTGTATCGTTAGAAATATGCTCTAAAACATGATTGCAAAAAACAACATCAAATTCGTTTTCTTTAAAAGGTAAATCGCAAATATCTGCTTTTACATCTGCAATAGGAGATTCTAAATCGGAGGTAATATAGTTTAGATTTTGCTGTTTTCTAAAAATATCTAAAAAGCACTGTTCTGGTGCAATATGTAATACTTTAAGCTTTTTTGTAGCAGTGAAGAAATTAGTGTTATCCTTTAAAAAAAGCCACATTAAGCGATGTCTTTCTAAGGATAGCGTAGATGGTGAAAGTGCGTTTTCTCTTTGTTTACCATAGCCGTAAGGTAAAAACTTTCGAAAACTTCTACCATCTATAGGGTCTGTAAATTTGTAACCTCTTAAATACCAGTAAATTACAGGTCTAACTATATAGCTGGCTTTTATTAGCCAGGGTCTTGGTATTGTATTTAGGATTGATTTAAAGATTTTCATAGTGTTTACACTAAAAAATTAGTGTCTATTTACTGTCGAAATTCATCCTCTTCATTAGTAATAATTCCCAAAGCTTCATGCACATACTTAAAAGTAGAAAGTAATTCTGGTTTCCCGTTTAAGATAGCAACATCATGCTCAAAATGCGCCGAGGGTTTGCTATCTAAGGTTGTAATTGTCCAGCCATCTGAATGTTGTCTTATTTTATGCGTTCCTAAATTGGTCATAGGTTCTATAGCAACAACCATTCCTTCTACAAACTTTTTTCCTCTACCTCTTTTACCGTAATTTGGCATTTCAGGATCTTCGTGCATATCTCTACCTAGACCATGGCCAACTAATTCTCTAACTACACCATAACCTCTGTCTTCTGAGAATTTCTGAATTGCATAACCAACATCACCAACTCTATTTCCTGCTTTAAACTCTCTAATGCCTTCGTATAAACTTTCTCTGGTAACATCTAATAGTTTTTTAGTTTCAGGGTCAATTTCACCTACAGCAAATGTGTATGCATGATCCCCATAAAAACCATTTTTCTTAGCGCCACAATCTATCGAGATAATATCACCTTCTACTAAGGGTTTTTTATTCGGAATTCCGTGAACTACTTGAGAATTTGGACTCATGCAAAGTGTATTCGGAAAGTCATACAGTCCTAAAAAACCAGGAATTGCCCCTTCTGATCGAATGAAGTCTTCTGCTAATTTATCTAAATATAGAGTTGAAACACCAGGTTTAACTTCTTTTGCAAGCATTCCAAGCGTTTTAGAAACTATTAGAGCACTTTCGCGCATAATTTCTATTTCTTCTTTGGTCTTAATTTTAATCATGTAAAAAAATTGAACCGCAAAGTTAATATAATTTAAGGTAATAAGTTCCTTGTAAATTTAAGTATACACAACAAAAGAATATAAAAAGCACCTTATTTACTTCTGTCGTAAGAATGTTTGTAGGCCTCACCAGAAACAATTTTCAGCATATCTTTTTCTAAAGACTCTCTGGCATATTCAACATAACGCCCAATCTCTTTTCCTTTTTTATAAAAAATAAATGTTGGTACCCTTTTTATGTTTAAACCTTCTTGTAAATTATCAGGTGTTTTTTTTGAACGATTTACAGTTATTAAATCTATTTTTTTAAGGTTAAAACCTGCTAATTCTAATATTTTATAAAAACGTGGTGTTTCCCGCTTACTGTCTCCACACCATGTTCCCATAAAGCCTTTAATAGTAACTCCTTTTAGAGTTTTGCTTAATGCTGCAATTGTTGCTTCGTTTGGTGTATAATTATCAAAGTTTTTCACGAACCAACTATTATATGGAGCCTGTGTAAAAGATTCTTTATTAGCATAGCCAATTAAATCACCACTTTTGTTTTTTGCTGCCGTTATTTCTTTTTGTGTACTGCAAGATGTTAATGCGATGACGCATAAGAATAAAAATATTTTTTTCATTTTTTTATTTTATAATAGAGATTTTTGTGTCATTTCCTTTGGCTGTGCAACATTTAATAAGTCTAAAATAGTTGGTGCAACATCACCTAGTATACCACTTTTTACAGATTTAACTTCTGTATCAATTAGAATGAATGGAACAGGATTTGTTGTATGTGCAGTATTAGGGGAACCGTCGGGATTCATCATGGTTTCACAATTACCATGGTCCGCAATTAATAGGGTAGAGTAGCCATTTTTTAAGCCAGTTTCAATCACTTTTTTTGCACATTCATCTACAGTTTCGCAAGCTTTAATTGCAGCTTCCATAATTCCTGTATGACCAACCATATCGCCATTTGCAAAATTTAAACAAACAAAATCTGTCTCCGCTTTTTCTAAGTCCTTGCACAAAGCATCCGTTAATTCGTATGCGCTCATTTCTGGTTGTAAATCGTATGTTGCAACCTTTGGTGAGTTTTTTAAAATTCTAGATTCTCCTTCAAAAGGAGCTTCTTGTCCGCCAGAAAAGAAAAAGGTAACATGTGGATATTTCTCTGTTTCCGCAATTCTAATTTGTTTTTTACCTGCTTTAGCTAGCACTTCTCCAAGTGTATTTTTAATATTATCACTATTGTAAATTACATTAATACCTTTAAAGCTTTCGTCATATAAAGTAATTGTTGTAAAGTATAAATCTAATTTTTTCATTCCAAACTCTGGAAAATCATTTTGAGATAATACATTCGTTAATTCTCTTCCTCTATCTGTTCTGTAGTTGAAAAATACAACAACATCTCCTTCTTTTATTTTTGTTTTTGGCGCACCAGCTTTATTTGTTATAATAATAGATTTATGAAATTCATCTGTAATTCCTGCTGTGTAGTTCGCATTCATTTCAGCCACTGCATCCGAAGTTTTTATACCAATTCCATTTACTAAACCATCATATGCTTCTTTAACTCGCTCCCATCTGTTATCTCTATCCATTGCATAATAACGTCCAGTTACAGAAGCCAATTCTCCCGTGCTTTCTTTCATATATTCTTGAATATCATTTATAAAATAGGTTCCAGATTTAGGATCACAATCTCTACCATCTGTAAATGCGTGTAAATACACATTGTCTACTTCGTTCTTTTTTGCAACATCTAAAATTCCTTTTAAATGGTTAATGTGTGCGTGAATTCCACCATCAGAAACCAAACCTAGTAAATGCACATCTTTAGCATGCTCTTTAGCATACTTAAAAGTATCTAATAATACTTTTTCTTTACCTAAAGTTTCTTCTTTAACAGCTTTATTAATTCTGGCTAAATTTTGATATACAATCCTACCAGCACCTAAATTCATATGACCAACTTCAGAATTTCCCATCTGACCATCTGGCAAACCAACATGTAAACCATCGGTTCTTAACTCAGCATGTGGATACTTGTCATACAAACCGTTTATAAAAGGTGTTTTTGCATTGTAAATAGCAGATACTTTCGGGTCTTGGGTAATTCCCCAACCATCTAAAATCATTAAGATTACTTTCTTATTCATGCGCTGTATTTAAAAGGTAAAAATAAGAAAGTTTTTTGTTTTTTTCTTAGAATTTCACGAAACCGATAGCGTAATTGCTTATATTCAAGACAGCGCTTCCTTTATTAAAAGGATTATGAAGCGTTGTTCGTATTTTATAATGATCTAATCGTTGTTTTTAACAAATTTAAAATAAGGAATTACTATTTTAATGTGTAATTTTGTAGGAATAATTCAATAAATACATGAATATACACTTTCAATTGAATGATGTCACAAAGAAACTGCCAAAACACCTACATAAGTTTGTTGTAAAACAACCCTATGAAGAATATACAGCACAAAGCCAAGCAGTTTGGAGGTATGTAATGCGCATAAATATTGATTATTTAAGTAAAGTTGCACATAATTCTTATTTAACAGGACTTGCTAAAACAGGAATTTCAACTGAGAGAATTCCTTATATGGATGGGATGAATCGTATTCTAAAAGATATTGGTTGGGCCGCAGTTTCTGTAGATGGTTTTATTCCACCAAATGCTTTTATGGAGTTTCAGGCATATAACGTTTTAGTTATTGCATCAGATATGCGAACTATAGACCATATTGAGTATACTCCAGCACCAGATATTATTCATGAAGCCGCTGGGCATGCACCAATTATTGCAAATCCGGAATATGCAGAATATTTAAGACGTTTTGGCGAAATTGGATGCAAAGCAATTTCTTCAGCCAAAGATTTTGAAATGTATGAAGCCATTCGTCTTTTGTCCATTTTAAAAGAAGATCCTAATTCTTCAGAAAAAGAAACAATTGAAGCTGAGCAAGTAGTAGAGTATTTACAAGATAATATGGGAGAATTGTCTGAAATGGCACAAATAAGAAACTTACACTGGTGGACGGTAGAATATGGTATGATAGGCACTTTAGAAACGCCTAAAATTTATGGAGCAGGCTTGTTGTCTTCTATTGGCGAAAGTGCTTGCTGTATGAAAGATGAAGTAAAGAAAAGACCCTATACTATAGAGGCTGCAGATATAAATTTTGATATTACAAAACCGCAGCCACAATTATTTGTAACACCAAATTTTGCTCATTTGAGTCTTGTATTAGAGCAGTTTGCAAATAAAATGGCAATTAGAAAAGGAGGAGTAAAAGGGTTACAGAAGTTAATAAATTCTAAAAATAGAGGTACTATTGAGTTGAGCACAGGAATACAAATTTCTGGAGTTTTTACACACTTAATTGCAGACGAAAACAACAAGCCTATTTATTTTCAAACTACAGGCTTAACAGCACTTTCAAATAGAGATAAAGAACTTATTGGGCACGGTATAGAAAAGCATCCTAATGGTTTTGGAAGTCCTATTGGTAAATTGAAAGGAATTAATATTCCTATTGAGAATATGAGTCCAAGAGATTTAGAAGCGTATCAAATTTTTGAAGGAAAACAAGTTTCTTTAGAATTTGAAGGTGGAATAAAAGTAGCTGGAGATTTAATTACAGGAACTAGAGATCTAATAGGTAAAATATTATTAATTTCTCTTAAAAATTGTACTGTAAGTCATAAAGAGACTATTTTATTTAAACCAGAAGACGGAATTTACAATATGGCAGTTGGTAAAGAGGTTATTTCTGCTTTTGCAGGTGCTGCAGATATAAGCTCTTTTCAAGATGAGAGTGAAGTTTCTAAAACGAAAACACGAAAAATAAGATATACAGATAAAGAAAAGGAATTGTATGCTTTGTATGAAAAAGTAAGGGAAATGCGCGAAGCAAATAATGTTTCTGAAAAGAACCTGATAATGATATTAGATCAGTTGAAAAAAGATTTTCCTCATGATTGGTTGTTGAGTTTAGAACTTTATGAAGTAGCTTTGCAGTTCCAATTTTTGGTAGAAAAAGAAATACTTAAGTATTTATTGACCCTGCAGAAAAATGAAAAGTATTCTAATTTAATACTAAATGGATTAAATTTATTAAAAGTCAAGAAATCAGAAAAATAAATTTTAGAGTATTGGGTTTTTTTGATATTCTTAAAAGAAAAAATATGAGTATAGAGATTAAAGATTATTTAGAGAAAGGCGCTGTAGTTTTAGATGTTAGAACATTAGAAGAGTGGAATGAAGGTCATGTATCAGGGTCTAAACATATTGTTTTGACGTTAATTCCATTAGAATTAGAACAAATTAAATCATGGGGTAAACCTGTAATAGCTGTTTGTAGAAGTGGGGCTAGAAGTGGCCAAGCCGCTGAGTTTTTATCTAACAACGGTATAGATACTATTAACGGTGGACCATGGCAAAATGTAGATCAGCACGTTTAAGCATACTTTTTTAAAAATTAATAAAAGGTAGTCTTTCTTGAAGACTACTTTTTTTTTGCTCTAACTTTAGTAAAAATTGTTGATGTAGTTTAGAGTCTTCATGAAAAGGTCTGTGTAAAAGTCCTTTTTGAATTTCATCAATTTCTTTCATTATTGATTTGGTCTCTTCAGAAAACCAAGTGTCTATAAATTTTCTCCAAATATAATTAATGGCTGTTTTATTTGGATGAATCATATCCTCTGCATAAAAACGATAATCACGTAACTCGTCCATCATGATTTCATAAGAAGGAAAATAAGATACATCTTGCTTATTAACTAAAGTATGGATTGCTGCAATCAAGTGCGATTTACTCTGTGTATTTTCAATAAAACCATCTTTTAAATGTCTTACAGGAGAAATCGTAAATATTACAGCTGCATCTGAATTAATAGACTTAATTAAAGAAATACTGCGCGCTAAACTTTCTGAAATTTCAGAAACGGACAAGAGTTCTTTTAAGAATTTTTTCTGTGGAATTTTATGGCAATTTGCAACAATTGTATCTGTCTCTATATATCTATACACCCATGAAGTTCCTAAAGTAATTATAATATGAGAAGCTTCTTTTATTTTTTTATTGGTTAAAGAAATTGCTACATTAAGTTTGTTTAGAAGTTCGTTTTCACTCGCAGAACTTAAACTAGAATGCGCGTCAAAAGAATGCCAAATTTCATTTTGATATATAAGATCATCACTAGAATATACTTTTTTATTACTGGTATTTGTAATTAAATTTTCTATTGCCTTAGGATGAAATAGAATGCCAAATGGGTTTTGTATAGATTGAAATTTGAAGTAACTTAATTTGTCTCCAATATTTTCTGAAAAACAAGAGCCTAACAACAGTATATTCGACTGATAATCTATTAGATTCTGTGTTTTTCTTTTTAGAGGAATTTTAGTTTGAAGTTTCATAATCAAGTGTTCGATAATGTAAAATTGTTTCAAATTTAATCTTTTTATTCGAAAAATAGATCGGCTTACGGCACTTACACTTAGATCTTAAAAAAAATAGAAAAAGTTTAAATTTTACACTAAATAATTTTTAGCTCCTTCTAAAGCTTTAGGGATTCCTCCCGGATTTTTACCACCAGCAGTTGCAAAGAAATTTTGACCGCCGCCGCCGCCGTGTATTAACTTACCTAGTTCTCTAACTACTTTTCCTGCATCATATCCGCGCTCATTTGCTAATTCTTTAGAAATATAGCATGTTAACATTGCCTTATCTTTAGATGGGCTCGTAGCAAACAATAAGAATAAATTTTGATATTCTTTACCTAAAGTAAAGGCTAAGTTTTTAATACCGTTTGCATCTAAATCTACTTTTGTAGCTAAAAATTGCACACCATTTATTTCTTTTAACTGATTTTTAATTTCTCCAGATAAATTTTGAGCTTTCTCTGCTAAAAGTTGTTCAATTTGTTTTTGTAAAGAAGAATTTTCTTCTTGTAATTTAAGAACGGCTTTTGTAGGTTCTTTTGCATTATTCAATAAATCTTTAATTTCAAATAAAGTTTTATTATTTTCAGAATAAAAGTCTTTTACTGCGTCATTGGTAATTGCTTCAATTCTTCTAATTCCAGAGGCAACGGCTCCTTCAGATTTTATTTTAAAGTGCCAAATATCCCCTGTGTTTTTAACATGTGTACCACCACATAATTCTACAGAGGCACCAAATTTAATAGCACGCACGGTATCGCCATATTTTTCTCCAAATAAAGCAATAGCACCGTCATCAATTGCCTGTTGCATTGGTATATTTCTTTTTTCAATCAATGGTAGTTTTCCGGAAATACGTGCATTTACAAAATCTTCTACATCTTGCAATTCATCTAAAGTTAATTTAGAAAAATGAGAAAAATCAAAACGTAAATATTTTGAGTGTACTGCAGAACCTTTTTGTGTTACATGTGTTCCTAGAACTTCTCTTAAAGCTTGGTGCAGTAAATGTGTAGCTGAATGGTTACAGGTTGTTCTATGACGTTGTTTTTTATCTACAACAGCTTTAAAGCTCTCGTTTATATGCTTTGGGAGGTTTTTTGTAAAGTGAATAATTACATTATTTTCCTTCTTAGTGTCTAGAATATAAACAACATCTCCATGTATATCTTCTAAATATCCCTTATCTCCAACTTGTCCGCCTCCTTCTGGGTAAAACGGAGTTAAGTTAAAAACTAATTGATACATTTCTCCGTCTTTTTTAGACGTTATTTTTCTATATCTTGTTAATTTTACAGGAGCATCTAAGGTATCATATCCAATAAACTCTTCAACAGTATCCTCAACTAAGACAGTCCAATCCTCTGTAGAACTTTCGCTCGCTGCCCTAGACCTATTCTTTTGTTTTTGAAGTTTTTCTTGAAACCCTTTTTCATCTAAAGTATATCCTTTTTCAGACAAAATTAGTGCAGTTAGATCTACTGGAAAACCAAAAGTATCATACAGTTCAAATACTTTTTCACCAGAAATTTCTTTAGTGTCAGACGCTGCAATGATTGCATCTAATAAGACTAAACCTTTATCTAAAGTTCTTAAAAAAGAAGCTTCTTCTTCTCTAATTACGTTTTCAATTAGTTGTTTTTGTGCTATTAATTCAGGAAAAGCATCGCCCATTTTTTTACACAAGACATCTGTTAATCTATATATAAAAGGTTCTTTCTTGTCTAAAAATGTAAATCCGTATCTAATTGCTCTTCGTAAAATTCTACGTATCACATAACCAGCACCGGTATTGCTTGGTAATTGACCATCTGCAATAGAAAAAGCAACTGCTCTTAAATGATCGGATATAATACGTGTTGCAATATCTTGTTGTTCATTACTACCATATTTTGTATTTGTTATTGCACCAATCTCACTAATAATTGGTGTAAAAACGTCGGTATCATAATTAGACTGAACATTTTGTAGTACCATACACAAACGCTCAAAACCCATTCCTGTGTCTATATGTTTGTTTGGTAAATCCTCTAGTATTCCGTTGGCTTTTCTATTAAATTGCATGAAAACTAAGTTCCAGATTTCTACAACATGCGGATGATCTTCATTAATTAAAGTACGACCGTCTACTTTTGCTTTTTCTTCTGCAGAACGAATATCTACATGAATTTCAGAACAAGGTCCACAAGGTCCTTGAGCACCCATTTCCCAAAAATTATCCTTTTTATTTCCTTTCAAAATTCTGTCTTCAGCAATAAATTGTTTCCACAAATCATATGCTTCCGTATCCATTTTCAGATTATCAGCATCATCAGAACCTTCAAAAACGGTTACGTATAATATATCTTTATCTATTTTATAAACTTCGGTTAACAATTCCCAAGCCCAAGCAATTGCTTCTTTTTTAAAGTAATCTCCAAAAGACCAGTTTCCTAGCATTTCAAATAAGGTATGATGATAGGTGTCATAACCAACCTCTTCTAAATCGTTATGCTTACCAGAAACACGTAAACATTTTTGAGAATCTGAAATTCTATTATTTTTTGGTTTTCCATTTCCTAAAAAATATTCTTTAAAAGGCGCCATTCCAGAATTTACAAACATTAAAGTTGGGTCATCTTTGGTAACCATTGGAGCAGAGGGCACAATTAAATGTGATTTTTCCTTAAAAAAATTTAAAAACGTAGCGCGTATGTCTTGTGATTTCATAAAAAAAAGTTTCTTTCCGATACTTCGGAGAGTTAATTATGTTAATATATCTTTAAAAAAACAACTTACAAAAAGTAGTTGTAAAACATTTTGTAAATTGGCTTGTTGTTAAAAATGAGATTTATATAATGAGCTCATTTAAAAAACAAAAATAGTACATTTACAACTATGGCAAAAGTAAAATATTATTACGATGCAGATACACTTTCTTATAGAAAAATTGATGTAAAGAAAAGTGAGTATTATAAGAAAACTGTTTTCGGTGTTTTGGCAGTTTTATTGATTGCATTTATAGGTTTTATAATCTTCAGTCAGTTTTTAATGTCTCCAAATGAAAGAGCTATAAACAGAGAAAATGAAAATTTACAATTAAATTTAGATTTATTTTCAAAGAGAATTGCCGAGAGTTCTGCTGTTTTAAATCAGTTACAGGAGAGAGATAATAATATATATAGAATGTATTTTGAGGCCAATCCAATACCAAATGAGCAAAGAAAAGCAGGTTTTGGTGGTGTAAATAGATATAAGAGTTTAGAAGGTTACGAAAATTCTAAAATGATAAAGCAATTAACCAAAGACATAGATATTTTGTCAAAGCAATTGGTAATACAATCTAAATCTTTAGATGAAATTGTAGTTTTAGCAAAGGAAAAAGAAAAAATGCTAGCATCAATTCCTGCAATATTACCCGTAAAATTAGTAGATTTAACAAGAATGGCGTCTGGTTACAAATGGAGAATGCACCCCATACTAAAAATCAGAAAATTTCATAAAGGAATGGATTTTACTGCTCCAATAGGAACACCAATTTATGCTTCTGGAAATGGTAAAGTAATACGCTCTAGCAGAAGTGCAACTTACGGTAGAGTAGTTTATATAGACCATGGCTACGGATATAGAACAATTTATGCACACATGAGTAAAATTAAAGCAAAACGTGGACAAAATGTAAAGCGTGGAGATTTAATTGGATATGTGGGAAATACAGGTAGATCTGTTTCTGCGCATTTACATTACGAGGTGCGTAAAAATGGTAAAGCACTAAACCCTATTAATTTTTATTATGGAGATTTAACACCAGAAGAATTTGCAGCAATGCAAAAGGCATCTGAAGAAGAGGGCCAGTCTTACGATTAAGGCATTTTTTATTTATAAGAAGAAAGAAAACATTTTCCATTACTGATTATTGAATCCTGAAGAATATGCATGTAGATTTACCAGAAAAAAGATATTATAAAATTGGCGAAGTTGCCAAAGCTTTTAATGTAAATGCTTCTTTAGTGCGTTTTTGGGAAAAGGAATTTGACATTATAAAGCCTAAAAAAAATGCAAAAGGGAATCGTCTATTTACTGCAGATGATATTGCAAACTTTAAACTTATTTTTAACTTAGTAAAAGAAAGAGGTTTTACGTTAGATGGTGCAAAACAAAAATTAAAAAAGAACTTAGATGGAGCTGTTTTTAATCATCAAATTATTAGCAGACTAGAAGAGGTAAAGGCAGAGTTGGTGAAAATTAAAAATCAATTATAAAACAGATAGATACCATGTCAAAAAAATATGTAGACTTAGAAACCTTGAAGTACCTTCTTTATGATATTCATAGCTTAGAAAATTTATTATCAAGAGAGCGGTTTCAGGAGCATGATATGGAATCATTGAATCTTTTTATAGACTCTGTTAAGGAATTTTCAGACAGAGAATTGTACCCATATTTTAAAGAAATGGATGAAACTCCTGCATATCACAAAGATGGCAAAGTAATCGTGCATAAACAGGTAGAGACGGTAATGCGTCAATCTGGAGAAATGGGTATCATAGCTGCTTCTTTTAATTATGAAGATGGTGGACTTCAAATACCTTTTTCTGCATTGCAAGCTGCCGTATATGTTATGGATGCCGCAAACAATCATTTGCCTGGTTATCCGAGTTTAACACAGGGTGCCGCAGAATTAATTATTGAGTTTGGCAACGATGCCCTTAAAGAAACGTATGTACCAAATATGCTTGCAGGGATTTGGGGAGGCACGATGTGCTTAACAGAGCCACAGGCAGGAAGTTCTTTGTCTGATATTGTAACCAAAGCGAGTCCAACAGCGGAAGGATATTATAAAATTAGTGGACAAAAAATATTTATTTCTGGTGGAGATCATCAGTATGCAGATAATTTTGTGCATTTAGTGTTGGCAAGAATTGAAGGTGCTCCGCAGGGAACAAAAGGGATTTCACTTTTTGTTGTTCCTAAAAAAAGGCTTAAAAAAGATGGGAGTTTGGAGTACAATGATGTAATGACCATTGCAGATTTCCAGAAAATGGGACAAAGAGGGTATTGCACAACACATCTAGGTTTTGGTGATACTGATGATTGCAGAGGTTGGCTTGTGGGTGAAGCGCACAAAGGTTTAAATCAAATGTTTTTAATGATGAATGGGGCAAGAATAGCCGTTGGTAGGGGTGCTGCTGCAATTGCAATGGCCGCTTATAGAACTTCGTTGCAATATGCAAATGAAAGGCCACAAGGAAGAAAATTAACCAGTACTGGAAAAAAAAATCCTACAGAAAAACAAAGCTTAATTATAGAACACCCAGATGTTCGAAGAATGTTATTGTTGCAAAAATCTATTGCAGAGGGTTCTTTAAGTTTGGTTTTTTTAGCATCAAAATACCAAGATATTATTACGACAGCAACTTCGGAAGAAGAAAAAGAAAAGTACAACTTGTTACTAGAGATGATCATCCCTATTGTAAAAACATTTCCATCTGAAGCGGGTGCAGAATCTGTAGATAATGGCTTACAGGTATTAGGGGGTTACGGCTTTTGTACAGATTTTGGTCTGCAACAGTATTATAGAGATATTAGAATTTCGTCGCTTTACGAAGGAACAACAGGAATTCAATCGCAAGACTTATTGGGAAGAAAAGTAACCATGCAAAATGGAAAAGGTTTGGCCTTATTGGTAACTGAAATAATGCATACTATTGAAGCGGCTGCAAAAGAAGACGACCTCAAAGAATATGCTGCTGTTTTAGCTGAAAAACTAAAACTTTCAGAAAAAGTATTGGCACATTTAATGCCTTTTGCAATGAAAGGAAATTACGAACGCTATTTGGCAGATGCAAATTTATTTATGGAATACATGAGTATTGTGGTGATTGGATGGTTGTGGTTAGAAATGGCGGTGAATGCAAAAAAAGAAGTTGCTAATCCCGACAGAAAATATTCTCAGGATTTTTACGAAAGTAAAATTCATACGATGAAATTCTACTTTAAATATGAAGTTCCAAAAACAGTTTCGTTGGCGGTCTCTCTTATGGATGACGGAGTTTTGACAATTAAACAAGACAAAGAATATATCTTATAATGACGATAAAAGAACAATTTAATATCGAAGGGAAAGTTGCTATTATCACAGGTTCTAGCAAGGGTATAGGAAAAGCGATTGCAAAAGGATTGGCAGAAAATGGGGCACAGGTTATCATCAGTTCTCGCAGTCAAGAAGCCTGTGACGCTGTAGTGGCAGAATTTAAAAAAGAAGGCTTAAGCGCCATTGGGATTGCCTGTCATATTGGAAAAGATGACCAACGAAAACAGTTAATTTCTAAAACAATAGCGGCTTTTGGTCGCATAGATATTTTGGTAAATAATGCTGCAATAAACCCCGTATACAGTCCAATTGAAGAAATAGATCCTGTAATTTTTGATAAAATTATGGAAATCAATGTCAAAGCTCCTTGGGCTTTGTCTAATTTGGTGTTGCCACATTTACAGGCAAATAAAAACGGAAGCATTATTAATATTGCCTCCGTGGAAGCGTTAACTCCCGGTTATGGTTTGGGGGTTTATAGCACAAGTAAAGCAGCAATTTTAATGCTGACAAAAAACCAGGCCAAAGAATGGGGTTTATATGGTATTAAAGTCAATGCAATTTGCCCAGGACTGATTAAAACAAAATTTAGTGCAGCTTTATGGCAAAATGAAAAAATGTTACATAAGTTAGAGAAATCAATTCCAAGTGGAAGAATGGGAAAGCCAGAAGAAATCGTTGGTTTGGCATGCTTACTTGCTTCCAACGCGGGAAACTATATGACTGGAGGCGTGTATACTGCAGACGGGGGATATATGATTGCAGGCTAAAGCCTTTGACATGCTTGCGAACGTTTAGCGTTGGTTTTTTTTCCTTTTTAATTGCTTTTAATAATACTTTAATATATTGTGCATGAACTTCGAATATTCAGAAAAATCAAAAGAACTACAACAACGGCTAATCTCTTTTATTGAAGCCCATGTAGTTCCTATAGAACAGGAATATATTACTTTTCAAAGTGCTACTAAAAATAATTGGACTCGCTTTCCAAAAATAGAAGTGCTAAAACAAAAAGCAAAAGATGCCGGTTTGTGGAACTTATTTTTACCGAAGGATTATGGAGATTTAAGTCCAGGGTTAAGCAATTTAGAATATGCGCCTTTAGCAGAGATTATGGGGCGTAAGATATGGGTTTCAGAAATTTTTAATTGTGCTGCCCCTGACACCGGGAATATGGAGGTCTTGGCCAAATACGGAGATAAAGCCCAAAAAGAACAATGGTTAACACCACTGATGAACGGTGAAATACGTTCTGCGTTTTTAATGACAGAACCAGAAGTTGCTTCTTCAGATGCTACCAATATTGAAACTTCTATTGTTTTAGATGGTGATGAATATGTGATTAATGGAAGAAAATGGTGGTCTTCAGGAGCAATGGACCCAAATTGTAAAGTAGCAATTGTAATGGGTAAATCAGATCCCAATGCCCCAAGACACCAGCAGCAAAGTATGGTTTTAGTGCCGATGAATACTCCAGGATTAGAAGTGGTTCGGCCACTTTCAATTTTTGGTTATTATGATTCTCCCGAGGGACATGCTGAAATTGTTTTAAAAAATGTGCGGGTACCAAAGGCAAATTTAATTTTAGGAGAAGGCAGAGGTTTTGAAATTGCCCAAGGTCGTTTAGGTCCTGGGAGAATACACCACTGTATGCGTTTGGTGGGCATGGCGCAATATGCTTTAGAATTGATGTCACAAAGAACTTTGGAGCGGGCTACTTTTGGAAAGAAGTTTTATGAGTACAGTAGCATTCGTCATGAAATTGCAAAGTCGCAATGTGAAATTGAACAAGCACGCTTATTAACGCTTTCTGCAGCAGATAAAATGGACAAAGCAGGAAATAAAGAAGCAAAAGACATCATTGCGATGATAAAAATTATTGCACCCAATATGGCTCAAAAAGTAATTGATAGAGCGATGCAAATTTTAGGAGGAAAAGGAGTTGGTCCGGATACCTATTTGCCACATTATTTTGCGCTAGCAAGAATATTGCGTTTGGCAGATGGACCAGACGAAGTGCACATGTATCAATTAGGTAAAAGTTGTATAAAAAAATATGGAAATAAGTAATGAGCAACCAAAAAGTACGCAAAGGGGAGGAATTAAATGAAGTTTTATTAAAGAAATATCTTCAAGAAAACGACTTATTAAATTCCCTGGAGAGTCCATTATGGGTTACTCAGTTTACTCATGGATATTCTAATTTAACCTATTTATTGGCATTTGAAAATAAAGAATTCGTGCTAAGGAAACCACCAATTGGTGCCATTAAACAAGGGCATGACATGCACCGTGAATTTAAAGTTCAAAGTGGTGTGTGCAGTGCTTTTTCTAAAGTACCAAAGATGTTTTCTTTTTCAGAGGATACTGCTATCTTAGGAAGTGATTTTTACATCATGGAAAAAGTAGAAGGAATCATCTTAAATTATAAAGAAGCAAAACAAAGGAATCTTTCGTCGGTTGAATATACTACTGTTGCTAATTCTTGGTTAGAAACAATGACTCAGTTGCATGCTATAGATTACAAGGAAGTAGGCTTAGAAAGTTTAGGAAAACCGGAAGGATATGTTTCAAGGCAGGTTGCCAATTGGGGAAAACAGTTTTTAAAAGTGAAAACAACTGCATATCCTGAAGCAGCATTGGTCATGGAATGGATGGAGAAACATCAGCCCAAAGAGTATCAGCATTGTTTGATTCACAATGACTATAAATACGATAATATTGTTTTTAAAGACGATGCATGGAAGGAGGTTGCGGCAGTTTTAGATTGGGAAATGGCGACTTTAGGAGATCCGCTGATGGATCTAGGAACTTCACTTGGTTATTGGACGGTAGCTACCGATCATGAGTTTGTAAAACAAGGGATTCCGTCCCCAACCATTTTTGAAGGCAATCCAATACGGAGTGAAATTGCTCAAATGTATGCTCAGAAATCTGGCAGGAATGTAGACCATCTCGTATTTTATTATGTGTTTGGCTTATTTAAAATTGCTGTAATTGCACAACAAATTTATTATCGATATACAAAAGGCTTTACAACAGATCCGCGCTTTGCTTCTTTAAACAAAGCTGCAGAATTATGTTGTAAATTGGCGTTAAAGGCTATAAAAACAAAATCTATAGACTAATGGATGTGAAAAACAAAATAGTAATCGTTACCGGAGCAGGTTCTGGGATTGGAAAGGCAACTTCAATACATTTAGCAAACCATGGAGCTACTGTTGTTGTTTCTGATATCAATATCGAAAGTGCTGAAAAAGTTGTTCTTGAAATTAATGCCAGTGGGGGGATTGCATCTGCAAATAAGTGTAATGTTGCTAATTTTAAAGAGGTAGAGCAACTGATACATTCAACTGTGCAGAAATATGAGCGTCTTGACGTTATTGTTAACAATGCCGGCATTGGTCCTAACCTATTGCGAACCCATGAAGCGAGCTTAAAAGATTGGGATATCGTGGTTGCTGTGAATCAAACCGGGGTTTTTTACTGTATGAAAGTAGCATTGCAACAGTTCTTGGTTCAAGGATACGGAAATATTGTAAATATTGCTTCTTTAGCAGGTTTAAAGGCTTCACCTAACAATATCAGTTACAGTGCTAGTAAATTTGCAGTGGTAGGAATGACCAAATCTGCTGCAATGGAGTATGCTACAAAAAATATTAGAGTAAATGCAGTTTGCCCGGGTTACACGGAGTCTGCGTTGCTGGATCAACTGCTAGACGCCAAGCCTGAGATGGATGCCATTTTAAAAAGTGTTATTCCTATGAAGCGTTTTGGAAAAGCGGAAGAAATTGCAGATGCAGTTGCTTGGCTTGCCTCCGATAATACAAAATTTATTACAGGTCAAACGATTACACTAGATGGGGGCACATCGCTCTAAAATTCATTATAATTGCTTAAATTTGTAAGTAGTAAAAAAAGTAATTAAACAATATAAATTATGAAAAAATGGCTTATTCCAGTACTCGTTATTCTAGCAGTTGTATTTGGATTCTATAATTTTACAAAAGGATTTAATAACACGGCAATAGAACTCAATGAGAACGTTGCTGAATCTTGGGCAAATGTTGAAACATCATACCAAAGAAGAACAGATTTGATCGGTAATCTTGTAAATACTGTCCAGGGAGCTGCAGATTTTGAGAGAGGTACTTTGGTAGACGTTATTGAAGCTAGAGCAAAAGCTACTTCCGTAAGTATAGATCCATCTAATATTACACCAGCACAATTAGAACAGTTTAATAAAGTCCAAGGAGGTATTAGTGGTGCTTTAAAAAGCTTGTTGGTAACTGTAGAAAGATACCCAGAGTTAAAAGCAAATCAGAACTTTTTAAAATTACAAGACGAGTTGGCAAGTACAGAAAACCAAATTCTTACAGCAAGAACTCGTTTTAATGAAAATACGAAACCCTATAACAATCATGTTAAGAAATTTCCGAATTCTATTTTAGCAGGTTGGTTTGATTTTGAAGGGAAACCTTATTTTCAGTCAGAAGCAGGAGCTGAAAAACCAGTAAAAGTAGATTTTAGTAAAAAATAATAGATGTCAAAAACAGAAGATTTTCTCACTAAGGCGGAAGAAAAAGAAGTTATTGCAGCGATACAAGTAGCAGAAACAAATACGTCTGGTGAAATACGAATTCATATTGAGGCTTCCTCTGAAAAAGCGCATTATGAACGTGCGTTAGAAGTATTTCAACTTTTAGAAATGAATCAGACAAAAGATGCAAATGGTGTGTTAATTTATGTTGCTGTAAAAGACCATCAGTTTGTTATTTGTGGTGACAAAGGTATTAACGATGTTGTTCCAGAAAACTTTTGGGATGCAACAAAAAACGTCATTCAAGAGCATTTTAAAAAGGGGAATTTCAAACAAGGAATTGTAGCTGGAATCTTAAAAGCTGGAGCAGAGTTACAACATCATTTTCCTTGGCAAACCGATGATGAAAACGAATTATCTAACGAAATTTCTAAATAATTAACTTATTGAAATCAATTAAAACGCTCATTTATTTACTCGGATTCTTTGGTGCTCAAATAACTTTTGGGCAATTTATAGTGCCAGAAAAACCACAAGAACAGACAAGTGTTTATGACTATATAGGTCTATTGTCTGACCGTCAGAAAATAAATTTAGAGAACAAGTTAGTTCGCTATTCTGATTCTACATCTACACAAATTGTTGTAATCGTTATTGAGACCACAAAAAACGAAAGTATAGGAATTCTAGCTCCAAGGTGGGCACAGGAGTGGGGTATAGGACAAGCGAAAGAGGACAACGGTATTTTGATTTTATTAGCTCAAAATGATCGAGAAATTTGGATTGCTCCTGGATACGGAATTGAACCGATTTTAACAGCGGGTATTATTGGAGAAATTACAAGGAGTGTGCTTGTTCCAGAATTTAAAAGAGGAAATTTTTATGCAGGTCTAGACAAAGGTATAGATACTATTTTTCAACTATTGAATGGAGAATACAAAGGAACTCGAAAACAAGAAAAGGGCCGTCCTAAGACTAAATCTATTTTCGTTGCCTTGGCAATGATTGCCTTTTTTATTTTTATGTTTTTTGGGAATAAAAAGAACAAAGGTGGGGGTAGAGGTTTTAGAAGAGGTTCGTTAGCAGATACGCTATTTACCGCTGTAATTTTAAGCGGTGCTGGCAGACGTGGTGGTAGCTTTGGTGGCGGTTCTTCTGGAGGCGGAAGCTTTGGTGGTAGTGGTTTTGGTGGCGGCTTTGGCGGTGGAGGTTTTAGTGGTGGCGGTGCTGGTGGAAGTTGGTAAATTCAAACAATATTACTTTTTCTATTATGTCGTTGCGAATTAGTTTGATGCCTAGCATCGAGATCCAAGTATTACTTTAAAAAAGTTTTTTTAAATGCGCTCAGATCTTCAGCGGTATCAATGTCTACAAAGTTTGTTTTT